>OLRE01002297.1_pt1 | contig 15875 bp, 9 predicted proteins | sample 1672461 | NCBI WGS metagenome assembly OLRE01 (sample SAMEA3136688, study PRJEB25190) | human gut metagenome | biome: human gut; feature: human-associated habitat; material: faeces | place: Austria | collected 2013
GCTCGCCGTACCAAGAAGAAGCACCGCGGACTGACGGTGTTCCAGCTCAAGGTCATCGGCGCTGTGGCGTTGGCTCTGTCAGCTGGTAGCACCACCATTGTGCCGCTGTTTTTCGGTTCCGACGTCAATAATATGACGTCGCTCACGGCGATGGTCTTAAGCGAGGTCGTATCTTGGTTTGCTATTCCGATTTACGCGTGGCTGCTGGTGCAGGGTTTCCGTGAAACACATAGTCGCGTCGCGTATGGTCTACGGCTGTTCATCCTCGCCGTGGTGTGTGAGGTGCCGTACGACCTCTGCACGTCGCATAAGGCTTTCGATTTTGGCTCGCAGAACCCTGTTTTCGGTCTGTTCATCGCGTTCGTTGTGCTTGCCGTGTTGGATTGGGTGGCGGCGCGCTACCAGAAGTCAATGAAGATTGTGTTGTCGGTCGGTCTGGTGTTGATCGGACTGTTGTGGGATCTGCTGCTGCGCGTCGGCCTGCGCCAGCATATGATGAGCGTCGGCTCGGTGACGCTTGGTTTCGTGCTGATTTTCACGTTGATGCGCCAGCATGAGAATTCGATGATGTTCACTGCCGGCCTGTTTGGCGCGGTGATGATGATTATGCCTGGCATTGGCGTTGCATTCGTGCATTATTACAACGGCGAGTTGGGTTATAAGCATCAGTGGACGAAATGGGCTTTTTACGCGGTTTACCCGGTTATTTTGATAATTTGTGCGATTTGTGCAACACTGGCGTGATTTTTGACAACGTTCGCAGTATAATAGTAGCAATATGGGAGAGCATTGCCGCTCGGGCAAGTGTTTCCAAGGCTGGGAACGTTTGTGATTATGATGCAGAAACCGCAAAGGGGTTGAGAGATGGATAGAGCAGGCATTCGCGAGGTGGCCAAGGCCGCGGGTGTGTCGATTTCCACGGTGTCGCGCGCGTTCACGCGTCCGGAACTGGTGTCCGAACGTACACGTCGCAAGGTGCTGGAAACTGCCGACAAGCTTGATTTCAACATCTCCCGTTCCGCCACGTCGCTGAAATCCGGCCAATCGTACCGTGTGGCGATGCTGATGAATGAAGAGATCACTAGCTGGTTCAATACGGAAGTGTTCGCTGGAATCGAATCCGTCATGCATAATGCCGGGTATGACGTATCGCTGTTCCAGCATGTCGACACCGCCGAAAATCGCAAGGAATTCTTCACGAATTTGCCCGTCCGCCGCAACGTGGACGCCGTATTCGTAACGTCGTTCGGCGTGGATCCGAAGGAAATCCAGCAGCTCAAACGCATCCACGTGCCGATCATCGGCATCAATACGCCGACGCAAAGCGGCTTCGACGCCACCATCTCCATCGACGATGAGGACGGCATGTTCACCGCCGCCCAGCATCTGATCAATCTGGGGCACAAGAATATCGTGTACGTGTGCTCCGATGCGGTCGATTCCATTAATTCCTCCATCGATGCGCGAGGACAGGGCTTCATCCGCGCCTGCAAGACGATGGGGGCCTCCCATGACTTCAAGTGGCGCGTCGTCTCTGTGCCGCGTGGCAAGACCTTCGCCGACTCGGCGTTGACCGCGCTGCTTGCGTTGGACGAGTTCCCGGACGCGATTTGCTGCCAGATGGATATGATGGCGATTCCGCTGGTGTTGCGTTTGGAACGTTACGGCCACCACACGCCGAGTGACTATTCGATTATCGGCTTCGACGATTCGCCGTACGCCGACACTGTGAACCTGACCACCATGCGCCAGGATCCGTATGCGATGGGTCGCGCGGCCGCACAAAAGGCCATGAAGCTTATCGAAGGCAAGCCGCTTGAGAACGCGCATGAGATTGTGCGCGCCCAGCTCGTACTGCGCGGCACCGATTCCGTGTACGGCACTGGCCGCTGAGAGCCGAGTCTCATTACCCTTCCGTAGCCCGTCAATGCCGACGGGCTGATTGTGATGGCCGGGGTGGATTGGTAGGGGATACCCCCCACTATAGTCACGGTGTGTGGCATACGTTTTCATGAAAAAATGAAACAATTTGCAGTGATGTGTTTCATGACACGCCAATCGGGGGCTGATGAATGATGAATTTCATTCAATGATCAGCATGTGTTTTTTGATTTTGCAATCGTTGACAAACCGTTGAATATCAGGCTTTAAAGCGTTGTCCCCGTGAGAGGGGACGAAAAAACGTATCGGGGGAGGGGTGTGGGTTCTTTCTGTTTCATTTTGTTTTCATAACTGCAAAGGTTATCATAGTAAACCGTAGGTCAGAGAAAAAGGGAAAACAGAGGTTTCCGGCTGTGTTGCCGGAGATGGGAACAGCGTAGAAGCTATACGTAAAACAGAAGTGATAACGGCATTATGCAAAGGATCATTATGCAAAGGATATCAACCCTCGAGTTGAGGGGCTCAGAAGGGTGAACACTTTGCGGATAGGGGACAAGATGAGGCAATGGCGTAATGGTGTCGGCAACGCACCACGACACTATGCAGGAACGCGATCGGCATCCGGTCGCGCGCTTTCGCGTACCCGCTCCCTGACCGCCGCCGCCATAGCGGTAGCCATGATGGCCACCGTAGCAGTAACTTCCCTCCTCCCCGCCTACAATGCCAAGGCGGACGAAAGCAGCTTGGCGGATGGTTCCAAGTGCACTCCAACCTCTTACACGCTGGGCGACGCTTCTGGCATGGCTAGCGAGGATACGGGTGTGGCAACCTACGTAGGTCGTGACCTTTACATCGGTAAGAACACGAACGGTAAGGCAAATATCAGCAATGAGAATGATGTTGATGGCTCGTATGCAGTAGAGGCCGAGGGCCTTACCGTGGTCAACGGCAAGCTGGTCATGAAGCCGTTGAAGGATTCATGGAAGGCTCCGAATTCTTCTGGCATCTATTCGAGTGCCGGTTTCCGTTGGGGTACCGTGGGTTTCGGTTCGCAGTTCCGTCCTAGCGACAGGAAAACCGTGCTTGCGGTCGGTGGTGCCAACTCCGGTATCAACAGCCTTTCTTCGGGTAATGTGCAAGGTAACGTCGGCGCATATGGCAAGGGCGGCTTTGTCGGCCAGAGCTACACGGCATGGGATTCCAAGAATAGCTACAAACCTGTGGCAAGTTCCGCTCAAGGTTACTAATACAAGGCTTCTATCGCCGGCAGTGAGACCAAGTGGAGCAACAACACGAGCCGCTCTTCTATCGTGGCCGCTCAGGGCGATTGGCAAAAGAACAATGACGTCACCTTCAACGCAGCAGACCCGTTGAAGGACGTGAACGGCACCGATTACACGAACTATACGGAAGCCAACCTCAAGACCAAGCTTTCCGCCCCCTTGTCCAAACTGGAGGACACGGGTACCGTCAATGCCTCTGGAGAGGCGCCGGAAGGCACCGCCACCCGTTACAAGTACAACTACGATAAAACGACGGATCCCGTCAGCTTTCAGTTCACCTATAATGGCGGCTCTACCACCGTCGATGGCCAAAGCGTAAAGAACAACGAGAAGCTCATCACCTTCACCGGAGACGGCAAATCCGCCACGCAGGTGTTCTCTCTCACCAGTGAGCAGCTTTCCTCCGCCGGTTATCGTGGTGTCGATTTCAAATTCGTCAACATTCCTAAAGACGCCTCCATCGTGATCAATGTGTCCGGCGACAACATTGACTTCCATACCGGCTGGCGTTTTTGGTGGGACAAGACCGACATCGGTGGCGGTTTCTCCAAGGCGGAAACGGATGAAGTCCGTAAGCTGTACTCCTCCGTGGCTCAGAAGATTATGTGGAACTTCAAGGACGACAAAAACGTTACCATTCGCGGCGGCGTGGCCAATGAGAGCAACAGCGAGATTGACGGCAACTATCAGTCCAAGAACACCACTGATGATCCTGCGGCCGCAATGCTCGGCAGCATCCTCGTGCCGAACGGCAGCTTCGAATCACACGTGAGCACCAATGGCCGTGTGTACGTCGGCCAGGACTTCATGATGTACAATCCGACCGCAATCGCATATGAGAACGATAAAGCAGGTTGGGAAGGCAAGACCGCCTCCGTGCTCAACATGGACCAGGAGCGCCACAACCTGCCATGGAACGGCCAGATGACCGCCAAATGCCCGGCCATCCAGTGGAACAAGGCGAACTCCGCTGGCGAAGCGTTGAAGGGCACCACTTGGAATGTGTACGGCACCCTTGAGGCTGCAAAGGCTGAAACATCTTCCTTGGGCACCATCACTGATGGCGAGTTCACCGATGGCAATGACGCGGATGGCACCATCAAGTTCGAAGGCGTCGCCAAGAGCGCCAAGTACTTCGTGAAAGAGTTCGCTACCAACAGCACTGAATACACGAAGGTTAATCCGTATATCTATCAGATCAATACCGGTGACGATGAAGACACTCACACGAATATTGTGCACGTGTATGACGCCGACGGTAATGAAGTCTCCGGCAGTAATGCGGATAAGAAGCTGACCGATTCCAGAGCGATTATCAACGAGAAGGAAGGTGCCACGCTGGAATGGTCGAAGGTCGACGCTTCCGACCACCCTACCAAGGTGCTGTCCGTCTCTGAATGGCAGTTGCAGAAGAATAATGGCTCTAACGAGGCGTATCAGATCACGGATTCCACCAAAGCCGTCGATAAGGTTACGATTCAGTACAATGGCAATGTCGTCCCGACTGAAGGTATTTCGCTAACCTACAATGTTGCTGTTGATTTGACCGCAATTGTCACTGGCACGGACGGTGGCACGGATGGCGTACCTCAGGCCGTGAAATGGAGCAGTAGCGATCCGGCTGTTGCATCGGTGAACGATGGCACGGTACTCGGCTTGAAGAACGGGGCAGCCACAATAACCGCATGCTCCGTTGCGGATAGCGCGAAGTGCGCGACGGCAACCATTACCGTCACCGGTGCTCCTGCCGATACGAAGAACACCACCACGTTCTACTTCAAGGCGGATGGTTACGCTTCCGGCAACACGAAACTGCGTTATCGTCTGTTACCTGCGGAAGGGAATGAAGGTTGGAGCACAGAGGGCACGGATCCTGTGCTGTCCAATGTTACCAATTGTTCCGGCTGGCTGAGTGTTACGATTGACAACCCTGGCCTTAAAGCTGTGGAATTCCTGTTCTACCAAGGTGATAGTTGGTATCACAGTGACAGTGCAAGTAGCAGTTCGAACTTTACTCTTTCGGCGGGTCAATCGGCAGTGGCCGTACAGGACTATAAGGCTGTCAACGGTGCTCCTTCCGGCTGCAGTACCGGCGGCGGCTCCGGTAGCGGCGGAAGCACCACCACCGGTACCGTCACCATCTCTGGCTCTACGGAGGTTGGCCTCAACAAGTCCATCAAGTTGAAGGCCACTACAGATCCGGCCAACGATACCATCACATCGTGGTCCAGTGGCGACGCCAGTGTTGCTACTGTAACGAGTGACGGTAAAAACGCTACCGTTGTCGGCAGGAAGGCCGGCAGGTCCACCATTACCGTGGTGACCTCTTCTAACGCCATGGCTTCCGTCACCATCACAGTGAGGGATGACTCCACCATCAACGTGTACTTCCAGAAGTCCACGGTCAATTGGAAAGAGTACTACCTGCATTATCAGCCAAAGACCGGCACGAACTGGCCTGCGGTCAAGATGACGGATGCGGGCGATTGCAGTGGCTACGTGGTTGCGAGCATCCCGAAGGCGAACGTTGCAGCGAATCACGGCTATTACTTCCGCAATGGTAATAGTCCGAACAGCGATGGTTGGTACAACAGCAACGGTCAAAACGCGGAAGGTGATCCGTTCAAATTCTGGAGTGGCACCTACACCGACATGTACGTGAACACCAATTCCGACAAGCAGCCAACGAAGCCGAAGAGTTGTCAGTTCGCCTCTTCTGCCGCCAAGGTGAGGGCTCGCGTGTCCACTGCGGTGCTGAAGTCCAGCAAGACAGATGTGATCGCCGTCAACGATGCCGAGGGTTCCGGCACGAGTGCGGCTCCCATCGTCTACTCCTGCGGCGACGCCAAGGGCAAGTGCGATATGGACACTAGGGCTGGCTATTTCAAGGTGGTCGACCTTGAAGACGGTACGTACACGCTCACCGAAACGGTTGCGCCGAACGGCTACAGCATCGCCGGTCCGTATACGGTGACGATTACGACCACGAATGGCGTTACATCGGTTTCGATTACGAATGGTAATAGCGGTCTGATTAACGATAACAAGATTCCGAACATCCGCAATACCGGCACGATTTCCTGGAACAAGATTTCTTCGGATTCCACGAATACCAAGAAGCTTGGAGGCTCGGAGTGGAAGCTGACGAAGACTGCAAACTTCGACTGGGACACTGACGGTAAGGCGGTGTATACCGACATTGTCAATGACCATCAGTCGCCGATCACGATTACGGACTGCGAGTTGGGAGCGGGTAATGCTTGCTCCGCCTCTGAAGTCCAGCCGATTTACGATGTGGATCCGGTCGAAGGCCAGTTCAAGCTAAAAGGCTTGGAGTGGGGTACGTACACGCTCGTCGAGTCCAAGGCGCCTGACGGTTACGATGTCGATTCCACCGTCCGCAAGTTCACGTTCGGTCCGGCCAGTGGCTCTGATGGCACTGGCCAGTGGAACTCGAACGGTGTTGCGTCGGCCGCTGGCGATGCTACCGGCAATTTCACGACTTCCCCTGCGAATTACGACTCCTCAGTGTTCAACTTCTCGGTTGGCGACATCAAGAATCAGCCGGGGGTGGTGTTGCCGGCGACTGGTGGAACTGGCAACTCTTGGATTTACGCGACGGCGATGGCCGTGGCGTTGATAGGTGTTGTTGCGGCTGGAATGGCCCTCAAGGTCAGGAGGCGGCAATGATGAACTCGTCTAGGAGAAGGGGGACTGGACCGTAGCGTAGCGACCCAATGCCCACTAGGCAATAACTGAATACACATAACTGAAGATTTCCAAGATTTCAAACAAATAAGAAAGGGAGAACAATGAACAAGGTTCTCAAAGGCCTCGTAGCCGTGGCAGCCACCGCGGCAATGGCCGTCGCCGGTTTCGCCGGCGCCTCCACCGCCATGGCGGATGACCCAACTGGTGGTATCGCGGTTGAAGCCAACGATACCCACACCTATTCCGTCTACCAGATTTTTACTGGTACGTACGGTAGTGATGGTTCTCTTGGCAACGTTGCAGCTGGCCAGAACTTCAAGACCGCGAATGGAGCTGGTGATGGCGGCACTAATCTGTCAGCCGCTGATGCTGCCAAGAAGGTGGCTGGGCTTGAGAGCAGTGCCTCCGATTCGATGAAGCTTGAAACTATCAACAAGTTCGTTGATTTGACTGGCGATGCATACGGCACAGTATCGGCCGCAGCTCAGCTGAGCAAGGTCCCGGCTGGTTATTACCTCGCCAAGGACAAGGACACTGTGACCGGTAATGATGCAGCTACTTTGTACATTGTCAAGGTTGTTGGCAATGAAGTCGTGACCATCGCCCGCAAGGCCGATAAGCCGACCTTCGAGAAGAAGGTCCAGGATGCCAACGACTCCGAAGGCACTACCACTGGGTGGCAGGATTCTGCTGACTACGACGTGAACGATACGGTTCCATTTAAGCTGACCGCCACCTTGCCGACGGACAAGGACGATTTCGCGGCGTACAAGACCTACAAGCTGGTCTTTAAGGATACGCAGTCGGCTGGTTTGACTTATCCGGTGGCTTCTGGCTTCATTGTTAAGTATGAGGAAACCGTCGTTCCGGCGAGCCAGTACACCCTGACTCTGAACCCGACTACTACCACTGCTGATAGCACGTTCACCCTCACCATCAACGATGTCAAGTCTCTTACTGATTCCGAGGGTCAAGCCATTGCTGTTGCTGAAGGTGGCAAGTTCACTGTCGAATATGCATCCACGCTGAACAAGAATGCTGTGATTGGTTCTGCGGGTAACCCGAACGAGGCTAAGCTCGAATACTCCAACAATCCGAACTACACTGGCGATGGTGCAGGCTCTCCGACTGGTGAGACTCCGAAAGATAAGGTCATCGTCTTCACCTACCAGCTGAACGTCAACAAGACCTTCGATCAGGGTGACCCGGCGGAAAGTGATATGCCGAAGTTCACGCTGTACAAGAAGTACAAGAATGGCGAGAGCGAGGAGTGGAATAAGGTCGGTAAAGAGATCGCTCTGACGAGGGGCGGCACCGAGGGGCATTTCACCTACACTGGATCTTTCTCCCGCATTGATGATGGCGAGTACAAGCTCGTGGAGACCCACACTCCGGCAGGCTATAACACTGCTGCTGACACGCTCTTCACCATCACTGCTGACCACGATGTATTGTCTGACAATCCGGCGCTGACTTCTCTGAAGATTAATCAGACTGACGGTGATAAGACGAATGGTACCGTTCAGGCCGACGTCGTGAACAAGAAGGGCTCCAACCTGCCGTCCACCGGTGGCATGGGCACCGTGCTGCTGTACGTGGCTGGTATCGCCGTGTTCGTGCTTGCTGGCGCGACCCTGGTGATGGCTCTGCGTCGCCGCAACGCCTGATCCTCCGGATTCCATAAGAATCTGAAGTAACCATGCGAAACCCGTGAGCCGCGTTGACGCAAGTCAGCAGCGGCTCACGGGAATCGCAATACATAATTTAAAAACTAAAAATTAAATAATAACTGAACCCACATATGCTGGGCTGGACCACCTCAATCCCTTGTACACTGCCTAATTTTCTTGAGTATCCAGCCTGGCTCCATATATTTTCCGGTTTGCCGTTGGGGGCGAATCAAACATGCTTACTTTCCAATCCACAGAAGAGGGGTCGGCAATGAAGGAACGCACGATCGCAAGCCGCGTCATCGCCGCATGCTGCGCAATCGCCGCCACATTCGCCGCGGCAGCCTGTGCATTCACTACTCGCGATGCCGTCGCGGCGCCAACAACAGACTCTGCCAGCGGCAGCATCGCCATTTCTTACCAACACAAAAGCTCGGACTCCGAAACTGGCGACGATTCTACCAACTTCGCCATTTCGGACGCCAGCTTCAACCTCTACAAAGTCGGGCAGATCCCGGCAAGCGGCGGCGCCACCTTCGAACCCGTCGCACCGTTCACCGACTCCACCGCCTACCCCGTCGACTGGTCGAAGATGACCGGCAAGGACGCGCAGGTGTGGCGAGACATGGCCAACACGCTCGCCGGACTCATCGCGGTGAACCAACCCGGCGCCACGGCAACCGGCGTCACCAACACCTCCGGGCATCTGACCTTCACCGGACTGTCCGACGGCCTGTACTTGGCCGTGTCCGACAGTGTTGACGTGAAGGTCGCCAACGCTGTCGGAAAGAACCAGACATGGACGTGCTCTTCCGGCAGCATGCTCGTCGCAGTGCCCGAAGACGGCGTCTCCGGCGGGTCGCGTGTGCTGAGTATCGAACCGAAAACCGAATGTGTGGCGCAACCGCCGAAAACCGTGGAACGCACCGTGCGCAAAATCTGGAATGACCGGAACAATTCCGACGGCAAGCGCCCCGAATCCATCACCGTGAAACTCCTGCGCGACGGCGAGCCCGTGGAAAACGTGAAACTGAACGAGTCCAACAAGTGGACGCACACGTGGACGGATCTCGACGCGGACCACGAATGGACCGTGGTCGAAGCGGCGGTGCCCGACGGCTACACCACCATCTCCGATGTGGAAGGCGACTCCACTGAAATCACCAACACGCACACGCCACCCACCACGCCGGACCAGCCGCACACCGGCGCCGACGTGCAGCAGGCCGCTTGGATTGCCGTGGCCATCTTGGGCGCGGGCTTGGTGCTGCTGATCGTTGCCAAGACGGCTTTGCGGAAGCGGGCGTAGCATAAATAACGTGACGGATGAATCGGACGCCAAGCCAGCTGCGCAAGTCGAATTGGATGCGCAGGTTAAACCGGGTGCGCAGGTTAAACCGGCTGCCAAGCATAAGAAATCGAATGCGCTGCTCAATGTGATGATTGCCATCTCCGCAATCGCCATGATCGGCGCGCTGGGTCTCATCGCATATCCGACATTCAGCGACTGGTGGAACCGCATGCACCAGTCATACGCCGTAGCAGGCTACGTGGAACAAACCAAAGACATGTCCGGCGCCGAACGCAAGGCCATGCTGAAAGCGGCGCACGAATACAACGAACGGCTCGCCGCGAACGGCGATCGGTGGCACATGACCGACGCGCAGAAGCGCGAATATGATGAAACGCTCGACGTGACCGGCACCGGCATCATGGGATACGTGACCATCCCGCGCATCAAAGTGAAACTGCCCGTCTACCACGGCACCAGCGACGGCGTACTGCAGATCGCCGCCGGGCATTTGGCCGGCACATCGCTGCCCGTAGGCGGAGCGACCACGCACGCGGTGGTCTCCGGACACACCGGCCTGCCGTCCGCCCGGTTGCTGACCGGCTTGGACGAGCTGCAAAAAGGCGATACCTTCGCATTCCACGTGCTCGACGAAACCTACACGTACCAAGTGGACCAGATCTCAGTGGTGCTGCCGAGCGAAATCAGCAAACTGAATATTGAGTCCGGGGCCGATTACGCGACGCTGATTACGTGCACGCCGTACGGTGTCAACTCACACAGGCTGCTCGTGCGCGGGCACCGGATTCCGAATCCGAAAGTGCCAGACAAGACGCAATACGACGAGCCGGGCGAAATGACAGCCGTGGCGGCTGCGGTGATCGGACTGCTCGTGTTTGTGGCTGGCTGCGCTTTTGTGGGGCTCGCGCGGCTATGGCGACGCTCCTGGATTGTGCGGCACGGGTTGTGCGCCGGGGCCGGCGCGCGCCATTCGTCTGGTGTTCGGGGGTAGTGTCTAGCCTAGCGCCGCCGCAGGCCGGTGACATCGCTTCTCCGGTGTGCGGGGGTGTGCGTCTGGTCGTGCTCGGTATGTGGTGCGTGGTGTTTGTGTGCTTGTGGTACGTGTTGCGTTTCAGTGTGTGTACTTGTGTTTGCGTGCGTGTGCATGTCTGATGTTGCGCAGGGGTGTTGTTGCGGTGCGCATATGGCCTGAATCGTGCTGAAGCATGGGTTGTGAGCGGATGGGGGTATTATTCGGCCTGTTTCGGACGCTTTTGATGCCCCTTTTGCTCATGACTTGCGGTTTTGACGGTTTTGGCGCGGTTGTGAGCGGATGGGGGTACGATTCTGGATGTTTCGGGCTGTTTTGATGTTGGGTGGCCTCCCCTTTTGCTCACGACTTGTGAGTTGGGCTGGTTTTGCTTGTCTGTGAGCGGATGGGGGTGTGATTCGGCCTGTTTCGGACGCTTTTGATGCCCCTTTTCGCTCATGACTTGCGATTTTGCCGGTCCGCGCGCGGTCGTGTGCGTACGGGGGTGTGTGCAATGGGTCTTGCGTGGGTGTGGGCGTGCGGGTGTGCCGGTGTAGGCGTGGGTGTAGGCGTGCGGTCGTGGTTTTGACTGGGTATCTGGCTTATAGATGGCGGATTCGGCCGGGTGTCCGGTGGTATCTCGCTTATAGGTGGCGGGTCGGTTTGGGCAATAGGTCGTTAGGGGGTAGCATGCATGCCCCCTAGATGTCTTGTTTCCGCAAGGGGCCGCCATCTATAAGCGAGATACCATCCGTCGATCCCGCGAATCCGCCATCTATAAGCGAGAAAGCGCGTGAACCGGGCGCTGCGGCGGCGAAATCGCAAAATTATGGAATCGGCTGATTGCTGCGCGCGGCAGGTGGGTAGTATCGGGCGCGGAAGACGTGGAAGGAGCTGCCATGTGTGATGAAGGGGAAACTGCGGATCAGGCGGATGCCGTACGAACGGAATCGCAAAAGATGGAATCGCGAGCGGGGGAGACGGCGCTTGACGGGTCGGCGCGCAGCATCATCGTGCTGATTGTGGTCGGCATGTTGGTGGGGGTGCTGTCAGGCATGTTCGGCATCGGCGGCGGCACGGTGATCGTGCCCGCGCTCGTCTGGCTGGGGCTATCTCAACGCAACGCGGCCGCCACGTCCACGCTGGCGATCGTGCCGACCTCCATTTCCGGCGTCATTTCGTACGCGACCGGCGGGCACGTCGACTGGCTCGCCGCAGCTCTGCTGTTCTGCGGCATGTTCATTGGCGGACAGATCGGCAGTTGGCTGCTGTCACGGCTGCCGGAATTGGTGCTGCGGTGGATTTTCGTGGCGTTTCTCGTGTTCGTGGTGATCAATCAGGTGAGTTTTGTGCCGTCGCGCGACCACCAGATCGTCATGAGCGTAACGACCGGCATCTGCCTGGCGTTGCTGGGCGTGATCATCGGCACGTTGGCGGGACTGCTGGGCATCGGGGGTGGTGCGCTTGCGGTGCCGTCGCTGTCGATGCTGTTTGGCGCGTCCGACCTGGTTGCGCGCGGCACTTCGCTGTTGGCAATGTTTCCGAATTCGATCACGACCAGCGCGGCGAACTTGAAGCGCAGGCTAGCGCATGTGAAAACCGCGCTGATTATTGGTGTGACGGCGGCTGTGACCGCGCCGCTCGGCACGTGGATTGCGGGGGAGGTTTCGCCACGAGTTGGGGCGATTATGTTCGCCTGCTATCTGTGCGTGCTGCTGGTGCGGTCCGTGTTCGTGGCCGTAAAGGCCACGCGCGCGGCGCGGGCTGCGCGGGGCTGAGTGGCGCGGGGCTGAGTGGCGCGGGCATTTTTCCCAGTGGCTGGATGATTTAGTCGCGTGAGTGGTGCGTCAGAGGTGGTTTTTTATCCAGTCACTGGGATTTTTGGCGTGTGAGTGGGGTCTGAGAGGTTGGATTTATCCAGCCAGTGGGGGATTTTGGCTTGTGGGGTGCGGTGGGGGTGTTGTTTGACGGAATATGGCGATTTTATTGGCCGTATTCCCCCTGTTCATGCGGTGGATATGTTGCGGTCATCATATGGCGATGAGTGTTCATCTGTCGTTCTTCTGTAGTGCGGTGTGCGTTGGCTTGCGGCGCATAGCGTGGGCGGTGGCATCGAAAGATCCAAGCAATGCAGCCGCGGAAAGGTTCCGCGCAGCCGGAAAACATGGTCGAAACGGGCGTTACCTAACGGGCGCAACCGAAACGGCAGGTTGGACGGCACGGAAGAAACTGCATGGAAGAAAGAAGAAACATGAGCAAGCACAAAGCTTTGAAGGGCGCGATCGCAGCGGTCGCATCCGTAGCGACGCTCGGCGCGCTCGCCGCACCGGCGCTCGCGGCCGACACCACCTACAGCCCCAACGGCAAGTCCGTTGCGGAACTGGCGCAACACGGCGGCGCGCAGCGCATCGCAGCTATCGGCAACAAAAAAGCCAAGAATGTGGTGCTGTTCATCGGCGACGGCATGGGCGATTCGGAAATCACCGTCGCCCGTGACTATCTGAAGGGCGCCAACGGCCACTTCGACGGACTTGACGCGGTCGGCCAGCCGAGCGCGCTTGGTGACGTGCAGGCTGGTACTGGCCAGTACACCACCTTCTCGGTCGGCAACGGCAGCAAGGACAGCGCTGTCGGCAAGGATGGCGACGGCAAGCTGGTCGCCAACCCCAATCCGGGCAAGCTTACCCCCGTAACCGATTCCTCCGCATCCGGTTCCGCATGGGCCACCGGCACCAAGACCTACAACAACGCCGTTGACGTTGATATTTACGGCAATCCGCAGCTGAACCTCTTCGAGCTGGCCAAGGCGGCCGGCAAAGCCACCGGCAATGTGACCACCGCCGAAATCCAGGATGCTACCCCGGCCGTGCTGGAATCGCATTCGTCCGAACGTGCCTGCTACGGCCCACAGGGCAAGACCGACGGCACGTCCAACAATGCCTCCAAGCAGTGCCTCATCAACCAGCTTAAGGAAAACGGCGGCATCGGCTCCATCTCCGAGCAGCTGCTCGACACCCGCGCTGACGTAACCATCGGCGGTGGTTCCAAGTACTTCCGTCAGACCGTGCAGGGTGGTGAATACAAGGGCAAGACCGTGTGGGAACAGGCCAAGGAAATGGGCTTCCAGACCGTCGAGAACGATCCGGCCGCGATGAACGCCCTGCAGTACAAGGACAACCAGCCGGTGCTCGCTCTGATGAGCGACGGCAACATGCCGACCAAGTTCGACCCGTCCAAGGCCACCGCCAAGGATCCGGCCAAGGACGCCAACCCGACCGTGTGCACGCCGAACGCCAATTGGCTCGGCAACCAGGGCTCCTCGCTCAAGGACATGACCAAGAAGGCGCTCGATTTGCTGAACGACAACCCGAACGGCCAGAAGAACGGCTTCTTCCTGCAGGTCGAGGGCGCCTCGATCGATAAGCAGGACCACGCAGGCAATGCCTGCGGCCAGATTGGCGAGACCGACGACTTCGACCAGGCCATTGCCTACGCCATGCAGAACGTGGACCTCACGAACACGCTGGTGATCGTCACCGCCGACCACGCGCACACCTCCCAGATCCTCAACGCCCAGCCGGCTTACGCACTGTCCACCGTGCTGAAGACCGCTGATGGCAACAACATGGTCGTCTCCTACGGCACCGCCCAGGACGATTCTCGCGATGCAGACGGCGGCTACAACGGCGGCGACATGGAGCACACCGGCACCCAGCTGCGTATCGCGGCTTCCGGCCCTGGCGCACAGCGCGTCATCGGCCTGACCGACCAGACCGACAACTTCTACACCATCGCTGGCGCTCTGGGACTGGCCACTTCCACCGAATCGCAGAAGGCACTGTCTGACAACGGCACTGTGAAGGTCTCTGCTGCCGACGGTAAGTTCACCGCGGACGTCGATGGCTTCAACGGCGACGCTGTGCTCAGCTACGAGCTGAAGGACAAGAACGACAAGACCGTGGCCGCGTCCGATTCCTCCACTCCGCTCTCCGGCGTGCGCGTCAAGACCGCACAGACCACTCCGATCGCGCTGGACGGCGTCACCGAAGGTTCCGAATACAAGCTCACCGTCACCGGCCGCCAGTCCGGCAAGGCCGTGACCGTCGACTTCCAGGCTCCGGCCGCCAACTCCGCCGATAAGAACAACGGCAAGCCGGGCGCTGGCAACGCTGACAAGAACGGCGTGATCGCTTCCGGCAAGGTCAACAACGATACGAAGGCCGGCCCGTTTGGCGCCGCACTGCTCGGCAAGACCGGCACCGCTGTGCTGGCTGCGGCTGTTGCGATCGCCATGCTGGTTGCCGTCGCGATGCTCATCAAGACCGCGAAGGCCGCCAAGAACGACCGCTGATTGGCTGAATAACCTCCGATAATCCCCGAAACCGCCGCCGCTGAGATGCTCCCCAGCGCCGGCGGTTTTGGGTTTTGCGCAAAGTTGAGTGAGGTGTGCTCAAGAATTTTTGCGATTTCGGGAATAATAACTTGCGATTCAAAGTTGAGTGGTGTAGGCTCAAGTTTTGGAAAGCATGAGAGACGGCAATCCGGAAACGGCGATCCGAAACTCGAGCGAAGAACGAAAAACGTATAGCGAACCTATCTACAAAGGAGACAAGTTATGGGACGCGCAGTTGGCATTGATCTGGGTACTACCAATTCCTGCATCGCAACTCTTGAAGGTGGCCAGCCCACCGTTATCGTGAACGCCGAAGGCGCTCGCACCACACCGTCGGTCGTGGCATTCAGCAAGTCCGGCGAGATTCTGGTCGGCGAAGTCGCCAAGCGTCAGGCCGTCACCAACGTCGACCGCACCATCAGCTCCGTCAAGCGCCACATGGGCACCGACTGGACCGTCGAGATCGACGGCAAGAAGTGGACCCCGCAGGAGATTTCCGCACAGGTCCTGATGAAGCTGAAGCGCGACGCCGAAGCCTACCTTGGCGAACCGGTCACCGACGCCGTCATCACCTGCCCGGCATACTTCAACGACGCCCAGCGTCAGGCCACCAAGG
>OLRE01002302.1_pt1 | contig 15862 bp, 15 predicted proteins | sample 1672461 | NCBI WGS metagenome assembly OLRE01 (sample SAMEA3136688, study PRJEB25190) | human gut metagenome | biome: human gut; feature: human-associated habitat; material: faeces | place: Austria | collected 2013
GGGCGCTCTGGGTGCTGCCGAGTACGCTCGCCAGAAGGGTCTCGCAAAGAAGTAACCCACCCCGGCCGGAAAGGAGCAAACTATGAATCCTGTGCTTGCAAAAGTCCTGAAAAGGACGCTCACCACTTCCGCCACCGTCGTCGGTGCGCTGTTCGTGGTGTACTTCTGGAATCTGGACCAGAAGCTGATGGGCTGGCTCTATAAGCAGGTCAACACCATGTTCGACCGCAAGCCCACCGACATCAAGTTCTGAGCGAATACAAATAGGAACCGCCGCTTCCCATTACGGAAGCGGCGGTTTTTTGCTGCCCTCAAAGATATCTGCCCGTGATGCTGCCGGGATCTTGCCGGATCTCCTCCGGCGTGCCGGCGGCGACAATACGGCCACCCGCATCACCTCCGCCGGGGCCCATGTCGATGACATAGTCGGCACTGCGGATCACATCGAGATCGTGCTCAATGACGACGACGGTCGCGCCGCGATCGAGCAGTGCCTGGAACACGCCCAGCAGCACCCGCACATCCAGCGGGTGCAGGCCGATGCTCGGCTCGTCGAACACGAACACGGAATCCGTCTGGATGCGCCCGATCTCGCTGGCCAGCTTCAGCCGCTGCGCCTCGCCGCCGGAGAGGCTCGGCGTCTCCTCACCGAGCGTGAGGTAGCCGAGGCCGAGCTGCTGCAGCACCTGCAGCTTCTGGCTGACCGTTTTTCTGTCGGCGCAGAACGGGAGCGCGGTGTTGACGTCCATGTCCATCAGCTCCGGCAGGGAAACGGACTGTCCCGCCTTGTTCGTCAGCTGGATATCATAAGCCGCGCGTGCGTAACGCGAGCCGCGGCAGTCCGGACAGGGGATGCTCACATCCGGCAGAAACTGCACATCCAGGCTCACCACGCCCGTACCGTCGCAGCCGGGACAGCGCAGCGAGCCGGTATTGTAGGAAAAATCGCCGGCCTTGCAGCCGCGCGCCTTCGCATCCGGCGACCGGGCATAGAGCTTGCGCAGTTCGTCGTGCACGCCGGCATAGGTGGCCACGGTGGAACGGACATTGATGCCGATGGGCGTCGCGTCGATGAGCTTGACGTGTGCGATGCCCTCGGCGCTGACCGCCCGGACGTGCGGCGGCAGCGCACTGCCGCGGATACCGGCCTCCAGCGCGGGGATCAGGCTCTCGAGCACCATGGTCGTCTTGCCCGAGCCGGACACGCCGGTCACGACCGTCAGCCGCCCCTTGGGAATGGCGACCTCCAGCGGCTTGACCGTATGGATCTGCGACGTGGACAGGCGAATCGTTCCGTGCGCAAACAGGTCCGCTTTTCCGGCGCGCGGGCGCAAAGGCGCCTCCGGCGCTCCGGACAGGAACGGGCCGATCTGTGAGGCGGGATCTGCCGCGACTGCGGACACCGTGCCCTGTGCAATGACGCGGCCGCCCTTTGCGCCGGCCTCCGGCCCCATCTCAATGATCCAGTCGGATTCCTTCAGGATCTGCGTGTCGTGATCGACGAGAATGACGGAATTGCCGTCCGCCACGAGGTCGTGCATCACTCCGGTGAGGCCCACGATGTTGGCCGGGTGCAGACCGATGCTCGGCTCATCGAGCACATAGAGCACGCCGGTCGTGCGGTTGCGCACGGCGCGGGCCAGCTGCATCCGCTGCCGCTCGCCGGTCGAGAGCGTCGCCGCGGAGCGGTCGAGCGTCAGGTAGCCGAGCCCCAGGTCGAGCAGCCGCCGCGCCGTGCCCGTAAAAGCCTCGCAGATGCTCCCCGCCATGGGGCGCATCTCCTCCGGCAGGCTGTCCGGCACGCCCTGCACCCAGTCATACAGCTCCGAGAGCGTCATCGTGCACGCTTCGTCCAGTGAAATGCCCCGCAGCTTCGGCGCGCGGGCCGCAGCGGACAGGCGCGTGCCATGACAGTCCGGGCACACGTCCTCTTTCAGAAACTTCTCGACGCGCTTCATGCCCTTCTCGTCCTTGACCTTGGCAAGCGCATTTTCCACGGTATAGACGGCATTAAAATAAGTAAAGTCCAGCTCCCCCGCCTGATTGGAGTTTTTGGCGTGGTAGAAAATGTGTTTTTTCTCCGCCGGGCCGTGGTAGACGATGTCCTTCTCCCGCTCCGTCAGGTCGCGGAACGGCACGTCCGTGCGCACGCCCATCTCCCGGCAGACGTCCGTCATCAGCGACCACATGAGGCTGTTCCATGGCGCCACCGCCCCCTCGTCGATCGTGAGCGAATCATCCGGCACCAGCGACGCCATGTCCACCGTGCGCACACTGCCCGTGCCGCCGCATTTGGGGCACGCGCCCTGCGAGTTGAAGGCCAGCTCCTCGGCGCTCGGTGCGTAAAAATGCACGCCGCACGCCGGGCACGTCAGCTCCTTGCCCGCGGCGACCAGCAGCGTCGGCGGCAGGTAGTGCCCGTTGGGGCAGCGGTGGCTGGCGAGGCGGGAATACATGAGCCGCAGACTGTTCAGGAGCTCTGTCCCCGTGCCGAACGTGCTGCGGATGCCGGGCACGCCCGGGCGCTGGTGCAGCGCCAGCGCCGCAGGAACATACAGCACGTCATCGACGCTGGCTCTGGCGGCCTGCGTCATCCGGCGGCGCGTGTAGGTCGACAGCGCCTCCAGATAGCGGCGCGAGCCCTCGGCATACAGCACGCCCAGCGCCAGCGACGACTTGCCGGAACCGGACACGCCCGCGATGCCGACGATCTGATTCAGCGGAATGTCCACGTCAATATTTTTCAGGTTGTGGACCTTTGCTCCACGTACAAGCATATGATCGACCATGGGTCATGCATCCTCCTTTTTGAATTCATTCCGCGACAATACCAACTGCAAACAAGAAAAATCCGAACCTCTGTCCCTTCGGACAAAGGTTCGGATTTTTGATTTGGTGGAGACGGAGGGATTCGAACCCTTGACCTCTCGGATGCGAACCGAACGCTCTCCCAGCTGAGCTACGCCCCCACAAGGCTTGTTTATTATAGCACATTTTTCGCATTTGTAAAGCCCATTTTTTCTGTTCCCGCGATTTTTTGTGCAAAAAGTCCCGCGCAAGAAAATTGCATCCCCCACTTGCGCAATCGCCGCTTTTGTAGTAGAATACGCTTACGTGGCCATTGACAAGGCTGCACTAGTCGGGGAGCCAGCGGTGTCCTGTACCTGCAATCCGCTATAGCAGGGATGAATTCCCGCCCCCGGATAGGCCGATGTGTCGTCTGCCCGCAGTAAGCGGCGTTGAAGGTTCGGTCCCGCGCAACGGAGCCCTGTGAACCATGTCAGGCGGGGAACCGAGCAGCATTAAGCAGGTCACTCCGTGTGCCGTGGGGGCGCCGGGCCCGAGCTGGCTGCTGTGGTAACGGGCATGTCGTCTATTCAAAGGTGGGTGTGCAGTCTTGTCAATGGTCACGTTTTTTCATGTTTTCCGCTCCCGGAGGTGAAGCGCGCAATGTATCAGGCTCTCTACCGCAAATACCGGCCGAAGACGTTTGACGACGTCGTCGGTCAGGAGCATATTACCGAGACGTTGAAAAAGCAGGTCGAGACCGGACGGCTGTCCCATGCCTACCTGTTCATCGGCACGCGCGGCACCGGCAAGACCACCTGCGCCAAGATCCTGGCCAAGGCGGTCAACTGCGAGCACCCAGTCAACGGCAATCCGTGCAATCAGTGCGCCGCCTGCCGCGGCATCGACGACGGGTCGATCCTCGACGTGGTCGAGCTCGACGCCGCGTCCAACAACGGCGTGGACAACGTGCGCGCCCTGCGCGACGAGGCAGTGTTCTCCCCCGCCAATGTGCGCAAGCGCGTGTATATCATCGACGAGGTGCACATGCTCAGCACCTCGGCATTCAACGCCCTGCTGAAAATCCTCGAGGAACCGCCAGCGCACCTCATGTTCATCCTTGCAACGACGGAACTGCATAAAGTCCCGGCGACGATCCTCTCCCGCTGCCAGCGGCACAGCTTCAAGCGCATCCCGGTCGATGCGATCGCCGCGCGCCTGAACTATGTGGCGCAGCAGGAACACCTGAACCTGCAGCCGGACGCGGCCGCGCTGCTCGCCCGCATGGCGGACGGCGGTATGCGCGACGCGCTGACGCTGCTCGACCAGTGCTCCGGCAGTGATGTCATCACGACCGAAACGGTCATCTCCGCCATGGGCCTTGCCGGCAACCTGTGCACGGCGCAGCTGCTGCAGAGCATCGCCGATGGCGACACCGCAAAAACACTGGAACAATTCCGCAGCCTCTGGCAGGACGGGAAAGACCCCGCCGCCCTGCTCGACGAGCTGAGCATGCTCCAGCGCGACCTGCTCATGCAGGCCGTCGCCCCGCGCGGCGGGCGTGAGCTGCTCTCCGGCGGATACGACAGCGAAACGCTGCAGGCCCTCTCCGGCGCTTTCACGCCGGCGCAGCTGCTGGCAAACCTGCAGAGCATTCAGGACGCGCTCACCGCCATGGCGGCGCAGCCCAACCCGCGCATCGCGGCGGAGCTTTGCCTGATCCGGCTCTGCCGGCCGGAGCTGTGCGACGATGTGCCGACGCTGTGCGCGCGTGTGGACAAGCTCGAACAGGCCGTGCGCAGTGGGGACATCCCGGCCACGGCGGCGTCCGCTCCGGCAAAGCCGGCTGCTGCCCTGCGGCAGGAGCCCGCGCCGAAGCCCCGCCAGGTGCAAAAAGCACAACCCAAACCGGAACCAAAACCGGTGTTTGATGATGTTCCCCCTTGGGAGCAGCCCACGCCGCCGGTCTCCGCGCCGAAGGCAAAGCGCGAACCGAAGCCAGTGCACGACGATGTCCCCCCTTGGGAGCCGCCCACACCGCCGACCTCTGCGCCAAAGGCGAAGCCGGAGCCGAAGCCGGAGCCGAAGCCGGTATACGATGATGTTCCCCCGTGGGAGCCGCCCGCACCGCCGGCCTCTGCGCCAAAGGCGAAGCCGGAGCCAAAGCCGGTATACGATGATGTTCCACCGTGGGAGCCGCCCCCGGAGCCAAAGGCAGCGCCCGCGCCCGGGCCGGCCGCGCCCCCCATCCCGGAACCGGAGCCGATCCCCGAACCCGCTCCAGAGCCGGAGTCCACCCCCGCGCCCACCGGCGCGTTCGACTGGCAGGCGCTGTGCGCGTATATGGAGCAGGAGCTCCCGGTCGGCATCTACTATTTTCTGCTCGACCCGCTGCAGGCGACCGGCGAGCTGCGCGACGGCACGCTGACGCTGCATTTCAGCCAGCAAATGGTTTACCCGATGTTCAACAAGCCGGAGATCGCGGAAAAATTCCGTCTGGCCGTGCAAAAACTGACCGGTCAAAACGTCCGCGTGGTCATGCAGCCGATGGACACGGTCACGCAGATCAATCAGCGCAAGATCGAGGAACTGGCACACTTTCCGAACGTAACGATCCGATAATAAAAATTTTTTGATGCACAGGAGGATACAAATATGGCAAGAGGCGGTTTTCGCGGCGGTTATGGTGGCATGAATCAGGCCAACGTGATGAAACAGGCACAGAAGATGCAGCAGGACTTCCTGCGGATGCAGAAAGAGCTGGAGGAAAAAGAGTTCACGGCCAAGTCCGGCGGCGGCATGGTCTCGGCAACGGTCAACGGCAACCGCGAGGTCACGAAGATCGAGATCAAGCCCGAGGCGGTCGATCCCGACGACGTCGAGATGCTCGAGGATCTGGTGCTGGCAGCCGTCAACGAGGCGCTGCGCCAGTACGAGGCCGCTTCCGACGCCACGGTCAGCAAGATCACCGGCGGCATGAAGCTGGGCTTCTGAACCCATAAAAATCAGCACGCACTGTCTCAGGACGGTGCGTGCTTTCATTTGCGCAAAAAGGCGTGCTCCTCGCGCTGGACGAGGCCGAGCGCCGGGTCAAAGCAGGCGCGGCCGCGCAGGACACAGGTCTTGCCGTAGCGCGCGCGGAGGTTATCGAGCGTGATATCGAGCTGCCGCTGGCGCGCGCGGTGCTCCGCATCCTCGAACAGGTCGAGCTGGTGCGGCGCGCACGCGGGCACGAGATCCAGCGCGCGAATGCCGATGCTGCGCAGCGGATCAGGCCACAGGTGCGCCTGCTCGCACAGGGCCAGCGCCGCGTCGAGCAGCTCGCTCGTCAGGTCGGACGGATGCCGCAGCGCCATGCGGTGGCTGCGCCAGTGCAGGTCGGCCGTGCGCACGCTCAACTCCACCGTGCGGCACTGATACCCCTCCAGCCGCAGGCGCGCGCCCACGCTTTCCGCCAGCGACAGGAGCGCTGCGCGCGCATCCGCCTCGCAGATGAGGTCGCGCGGCGCGGTGGCGCTGTTGCCGATGGACTTCGGCGGCGGCAGATCCGCGATGCGGTGCACCGGCGCGGGATCGTACCCGTTGGCGTAGGCGTGCAGCAGCCGCCCGCCCTTGCCCAGGCGCTGCTCGAGCACGTCGGCGTCCGCCGCCGCGAGCGCGCCGACCGTGCGGATGCCCAGCCGCTCAAGCTGCCGCACCGAACTGCGCCCGGCGAAGAGCAGGCTGCTGACCGGCAGCGGCCAGACCATGTCCGCAAAGCGCGCACGGTCAATGACCGTCACGGCGTTCGGCTTGCGGTAGTCCGAGCCGAGCTTTGCGATCGCCTTGCACCACGACACGCCGACGCTCACCGTCAGGCCCGTGGCATCCAGCACGCGCTGGCGCACCTCCTGCGCCGTGCGCAGCGCGTCCTCACGGCCGACGCAGCCGGTCATGTCCAGCCAGCACTCATCCATGCCGAACGGCTCGCACCGGTCGGTGAAGCCAGCATAGATCTCGCGCACGCGGCGCGAATAGTCGTAGTAGAGCTCGAAGTCCGGCGGCAGGATCGTCAGCTCCGGGCACTGCTGCCGCGCCGCCCAGAGCGTCATGCCCGTGCGCACCCCAGCTGCGCGCGCCATCTGATCCTTGGCCAGAATGATGCCGTGGCGCAGCTCCCGCTCCCCGCCGACCGCCACCGGCCGCCCGCGCAGCTCCGGATGGCGCAGCAGCTCGATGCTCGCATAGCAGGCGTTGATATCCGAATGTAAGATCATACGGTCCATAGCGCTTTCTCCAGCAAAGAGATTATCTCTATTATAAATCTCTTCTAGGGATATTTAAAGCGTTTTCTTATCTAATTCAGATATTTTCCTTGCGTTTTTTCGTCCGATACGATATATTGTATCTGAGGTGCTGCATATGTACAAAACCTTTGGTGAAACGATTGCTTCCCTGCGCCGCGCACACGGCATGCGCCAGCAGACGCTGGCGGACGCACTGGCTGAGGCCGGTGTGCCCGTGTCGAATCAGGCGGTGTCGAAGTGGGAAAATGACGCCACGCTCCCGAACGCGCAGCAGTTTCTGACGCTGTGCCGCGTGCTGGACGTGGACGATATCGCGGGCACGTTCTCCGACGGGGACGCTGGCGGCCTGCTCGCCGGGCTGAACGCGGAGGGCCGCCGCCGCGCGCTGGAATACATCTCGCTCCTGCGCGAGAGCAAGCGCTTTGCCGCCGCGCCGGAGTCAGCCGTGCTGCGCAGCCTGCCGCTGTACTCGCTGGCCGTCTCGGCCGGTACGGGCCAGTTTCTCGACGGGGAGAGCTATGAGATGCAGCCGGTCGGCCCGGAAGTGCCGGAGGCGGCGAACTTCGGCGTGCGCGTGGCGGGCGACAGTATGGAGCCGCGCTTTCACAGCGGGCAGACCGTCTGGGTGCACCAGCAGCCGACGCTCGACCCCGGCGAGATCGGCGTGTTCCTCTACGACGGCAGCGCCTATCTCAAGCAGCTCCGGCGCGACGGCGGGCGCGTGTTTCTGCACTCGCTCAACCCGGCCTATGCCGATCTGGAGGTCTCGGACGCACTGCCGCTGCGCGTGCTGGGAAAAGCGGTGTCGTGATAAAAGCAAAAAACGCCCTGCGGAAATCATGTGTTCCGCAGGGCGTTTTTCAGTTATGCCTTGTTCCAGTGCAGCAGCCGCTCGGACAGCTCCGCGACCGTCTGCACCGTGGTCACCGCGCCGGCGGCCTCCAGCTCGCCCGGCTCGGCATAGCCGTAATACACGCCGAGACACGGCACGCCGCAGGCGGCAGCGCCGGTGACATCATACTTCCGGTCGCCGACCATGAGCGCCGCCTCCGGTGGCGTGTGCGTCTCGGCGAGCGCCGCCGCGACGGCCTCCGCCTTCGTGCTGCGCGAACCGTCATATTCGCAGCCGATCACGCAGTCAAAGAGCCGCTCAAGATCGAACCGCTGCAGGATCGAGCACGCCATCGGCGTGGGCTTCCCGGTCGCGACCGCGACGCGAAAACCGTGCGCACGCAGCCGCTCGAGCAATTCCGGAATGCCGGGATAGAGCGTGCACTCATAGATGCCGACAGGCAGATACCGCTCCCGGTAGCGTGCGACCGCCGCCTGCGCCTGCTCGGGTGTCATGGCATACAGCTCCGAGAACGAATCGAGCAGCGGCGGACCGACAAACTTGCGCAGGCGCGCCGTGTCCGTCTCGTGGATGCCGAAGCCCTCGAGTGCATACTGCACGCTGCGCAGGATGCCCTCGCCGGTGTCAAACAGCGTGCCGTCAAAATCGAATAAGATGGTCTGGATCATGACAAATCTCCGTAATCAAGATGGAAAAAGGATAGCATTGGAACGCGAAATTGTCAACAGCCGCACCGGATGCATACGCTGTAGCAACCTGAAAAATGTGAGGTTTCGCCATGAACAACGGACTGGAAACACGCTACTTTCTCAGCGCCCTGACCGGCGCGGGCTACTACGCACTGCACAGACAGTTTCTGCGGCCGCCGGAGCGCTATTTCTGCATCCTCAAGGGCGGGCCGGGCTGCGGAAAATCCACATTTCTCAAGCGCGTCGGCGACGCCGGGCGCGCAGCCGGGCTGGCCGTCGTCCGGCTGCACTGTGCGGGCGACCCCGCCTCGCTCGACGGGGTCTATTTCCCGGAAAAACGCTCCGGCTTCTTCGACGGCACGGCACCGCACACCGTCGACCCCGCGCTCTTCGGTGCGAGCGGCGAATATCTGGATCTCGGCACGTTCTGCCGCACGGAGGCGCTCGACACGGCGCGCATCCGCGCCCTGAACGCCGACTGCGCCATGTTCCGCCTGCGCGCGCAGCAGTACCTCACGGCGGCGGCCGCGCTCGATGCGCGCGCCACGCCGGGGCTGGTCTATCCCGAGGACCGGGAGGCAGCGCGCCGCCGGGCAAAGAGCATCTGCACGCGGGAATTCGGCACGCCGGGCAAAGGCACGAAGCCCGGCCGGTGCGAGCGGCTGTTTTTGAGTGCCATCACGTGTGAGGGGCGAATTTTCTTCCCTGATACGATCGCCGCGCACTGTGCGCGCGTGTACCTGCTTGACGACGGCTGCGGCCTGGCGGAAGAATTTCTGCGCATCGTGCGCGCACACGCCGTTCGGTGCGGGCTGGACGTTCTCTCCTGCCCCGACCCGCTCATCCCATCGCGCACGCAGGCGGTGCTCGTACCGTCGCGCGGCGTGGGCTTCCTCGCCGGCACGGCGGACGACGTGCCGGAGGGGCTGACGCAGCGGCACATCCGGCTCGACGTGCTGCCAGACCCGGTGCGCCAGCGCGCGCTGCGCCGCACCATGCGCAGCGATGCCCGGCAGCAGCAGCTCGCCCTCGCAAGCGCAGTGAAGCAGCTGCGCATGGCCAATCTCCTGCACAACGAGCTGGAGGCCGTCTACCGGCCGTGTATGGACTTCGCCGCGCTGACCACATTCACCGACCGGTACCTGCGCACCTTCCCCGGCACATGAGCGCAAAGCACCCCGGCAGGACGCACACGGTCCCGCCGGGGTGTTCGTTTGCAATTTTCTCAGCAGCAGGGCGAAAAGCACGGATTGCAGCACAGGTTCAGCAGGCACATATCCGCGCACCAGCTGCCGGTGCCGAAGCCGCTGTTCGGATAGCCGGCGCTGTAGGTCGCATACGCATCGCCGCCGCTTTCGAGCTGGTGCAGCAGGCGCTGAAAGTCCGGATTCGTCGGATCCATCTCGGCCGCGCGCCGCGCATCCGCCAGCGCCTGCACGCGGTTGCCCGCGCCGGAGTTCGCCATGGCGCTCAGGGCATACCAGTTGGCGTCGCGCTCGGCCGCCGGCACGCCGGACAGCGCCTGCAGCGCCTCGGCAAAATGCCGAGTCTGGATAAAGTTCACCGCCGCCTGATATTCCGGCCGGATACCGGGGTCACGCTGTGCGCCCCAGCCGCCATAGGCACCATAGCCGCCCGCTTGGCCGTAACCGCCGGTCGCGCCATAGCTGTTGGCTTTGCCGTTTTTGATCGCGTCATAGGCCGCGTTGACCTCATTCATTTTTTCCGTCGCGTGCGGGTCGTCCGGATTCAGATCCGGATGATATTTTTTGGCCAGACGGCGATAGGCCGCCTTGATCTCCTCTTCGCTCGCGTCCCTGGAAACACCGAGAACTTCATACGGGTCTCTCATTCGGCGCTCCTCCCGATCTTTCGTTTTTTCATGGCCGCCTCGTAGCGCAGCCATACGCCGGAGTACAAAATATTGCGCAGCAGCTCCACGTCCTGCAGCACCGGCAGCGCCTCAAACGCCGTCGAACACTCGCCGAGCAGCATCGTCAGCAGCGCGTGCAGATCCGCATCCTGCGGCAGCGTGCGCAGCGGGTTATAGCGCCCGTGCCGGAGATCCTCCGGCAGGTCGATCACCGCGTCGAGCAGATAGATGAACCGCCCCAGCGCCTCGCCAAACGGGCGCAGGCGCGCGTCCCAGAGGTCATCCGTCACAAAGAGCTCGCCCATCAGGCGGCCAAAGCAATTCGCCGCGGCATCCGGGTCGCCGGTGTCGGCCTGCTCGATGGCGGAAAGCTCCGCCATGCACTGCTCGATCGCGGCGCATTGCCGCGGCCAGCGTGCGCGCACGGCTGCGCACCGGGCGCTGAGCGCCTCCGCCTCCCAATATTTCAGCGCGCTGCCGTCATCCTGCCAGTCGTCGCGGCAGTTGTTGTACGCCAGCACGACGTTCATATCGGCAGCGTACTCGGTGTAGCGTGTCTGCCAGTAAAAATGTTTGCGCAGCGGGTGCGCAGGGCAAACCTCCATGCCGCGCTCCTCGTCCGCTTCGTACAGCGCCGAGAGCAGCAGCACCAGGAACGTCATGTCATACGTCAGCGTCAGGCGGCCGGAAAAGCCGTGCCGCTGCTTGAGCACCCGGCACAGGCCGCAGTAGCAGCCCTTATAGCGATCCTTCTGCGCCTGCGTCAGCCCCTCCAGATTTGCGATCACATATCCGAACATACGGCTGCGCCTCAGGTTTTCCGCTGGAAGGACGTGCCGCATTTGCGGCAGACGATATTGATCTTGCCCTTGCCGCGCGGCACACGCAGGCGTGTCCGGCAGGCCGGGCACTTGAAAAAGCGGTAGTCATGCCGCTGATGCCAGCGATCCACAGCACCGCGCCACGCGCTGGTTATTTTATACTTCTGGCGCAGATACGCACCGTTTTCCTGCTGACGGCGGTAGACATTGCGCGAGAGCATACGAAAATAAATGACGATCAGGCCAACGACCGCCAGCGACCACAGGATGCGCGCCGCATAACCGTGCACGAACATGCTGACGATCAGCAAGATCAGTGTCAGCACGGACAGAAGGCGATTGAGTGCGTCCATCCCGTTTCTGCCCATCATCCATTTTGCAAGCCGTTGTCTCATGACCGATCACCTTTCCAGGCTGCTGAATTTGATTCTTGTATTTTATCACACGTCTATGAGAAATATATCAAAGAACTGTAAACACCGCACCTTTCCGCGAAAAAATTGCGTTTTTCCGCCCGCGCGTGGTATACTGCTGAAAAAACCGAGGAGGTAGCCCCCAATGAACGCTCCGGATGCAGTCCCCGTCGCGCTCGATACCTGGCCGCGGCGCGAGGCATACACGTTCTTCTCCGGCCTGTCGGATCCGTTTTACAGCGTGACCGTCACCACGGACGTCACGGCACTGCATACTTACACGAAACGGCGCGGCCTGTCCTTTTATTACGCTCTGGTCTGGCTGTGCACGCAGTCGATCAATCACACGACCGCATTCCGATATGCCATCCGAAACGGCCAGCCGGTCCTGCTCGCACGCCGTGAACCGAGCTTCACCGACCTGCACCCCGGTGCGGAACAATTCCACATCGTGACGATGCCGGCCGGTGACGCGCTGGAGGACTTCTGCCGCGCGGCACGCGCCAAGAGCCGGGCGCAGACGGAGTTTCTCTCCGCTGCAGCCGAGAGCGACGCGCTGATCTATTTCAGCTGTCTGCCGTGGGTCTCGCTCACGGCGCTGACCAATGAGCGCGATTTTGACGCTGACGACGCCATCCCGCGCATTGTCTGGGGCAAATATCATCGCGAGGGCGAGCGGGACGTGCTCGGCCTCGCGCTCGAGGTAAACCACCGGCTCATCGACGGACTGCACATCGGACGGTTCGTTCAGGATCTGCAGCAGCGCATCGACGCGCTGGCCGAGGCAGAATAATCGTATGTATCAGGCCGACGTGATCTTCAGACCGATGATGCCGATAAGCAGCAGTGCAGCAAAAATGAGCCGCCCGGCTGTCACCGGCTCTTTGAACAAGATGATGCCAACGATCACGGAGCCCAGCGCGCCAATGCCGGTCCAGACTGCATAAGCCGTACCAAGCGACAGTGTTTTGGTCGCGCGTGCCAGCAGGAAAAAGCTCACCGCCATGCCGGCGAATGCGAGCAGTGACCAGCCGAGGTTTGTGAATCCATCTGAATACTTCATACAGGTCGCCCAAACGACCTCAAAAATTCCGGCAATGCCGAGCATGACCCATGCCATATTGATTATCTCCATACAAAAAATAAAAAATGCGCCTGCCCGCGTCTTCCATGGTCTTCGACGCGGAGCAAACGCTCCCGTTCCCACCCGGCAGCAGGAACACGGACAGAATACCAAAAGCAACATCTTTAGTCAAGCGGCGGAGCTTCAACAAACGGTATTTCAATACCAAGGGGGCAAGATAGAAGCACTTTGTCCTTGATAATTGCTTTCGTGCGCTTTATAATGGATAAAACAAACAATTGCACAAGGAGATGGAAGCATGAAAAAGCACCACACAAAGCAAATGGCATTCGTAGCAGTATTGCTAGCGACACTTACGCTTATCGGCGGCTGCGGCAACCAGGAGCCATCAGACACCGCCACCGAATCGGCACCAGATACAGAGGTAACGACCACGAGAGCCGCGTCAGCAGCGGAGACGCCAGTTGTACTAACTGAGACACAGAAAATTGAAAAAATTCTGACTGACCGAATCACCGAGCAATATACCATGACACAGATAGATAGAATCACAATTAACGATGATTTGGGAACAGAAGCGGATGGTGATTACATTGCACTCGTCTATCTGACTTGGGACCAAAAGAACACAGGAAAAACATCCAAGAAAATGCTCGAGATGTATTCGTCTGATCTCGCAGCCACACTAGGCGAGCAGAACAGTTCCGTCAATGAAATCGCAATTTTCTGGACCGTACCGTATTTAAATGATACAGCCAAGTGCAGCTATCAGCGAAATGGGGATGGCTTCGTCGAAATGGACATGGCATGGGGCAAAGCGTTTCAATAATCAACATGTCATAATGCATGTAAGCCTTCATCAGGTGCGCTGAATTTCCAGTGCACCTGATCCATATTTATCACTATTCAGTTATCTCCTACTCAGCACTCAATGGCAAAGCAGTGCGCACCCAAGAGTTATCAAGATAAAAGATGCGCCGCGAGGCCACGACGAGGCAACAAAAATCGCCACAGACAGTTTGTCTGCGGCGATTTGGCAGGGGAAGAAGGCTTCGAACCCTCGGCCTACGGTTTTGGAGACCGTCGCTCTACCAACTGAGCTATTCCCCTATATGTCATGATATTATATTTGGTGGGCCTTCAGGGACTTGAACCCGGGACCGACCGGTTATGAGCCGGTTGCTCTAACCAACTGAGCTAAAGGCCCATATAGGGAATCGACTTTACCCTGCCGTCACAATGAAGTGACGGCAAAGCATTGTCTGAGTGGCTCCTCAAGTTGGACTCGAACCAACGACCCTGCGGTTAACAGCCGCATGCTCTACCAACTGAGCTATTGAGGAATATAAAATGCTGGTACACGCTGTTTGGATGTTTTATCGCAATCAGCTTATATATTATAGCGCGGATACAGCTTATTTGTCAATAGGTTTTGCAAATTTTTTTCGTAAGTTTTTTACTTCCGCGCAGAATGTCAAAAAGGGACCCTCTCGGGTCCCTTTTCAGGCTTTATTCGGTAACTTTCGTGCCGGTAACGATCGCCTTCGGCGAACCGGTGAGTTTTTTGCCAGTATACGGCGTGTTGATTCCCTTGGATTTATACGTTTCGTATACCTTCTCAGTATCCCAGTCCAGCAGCACCAGACGGGCGAAATTGCCTGCCTGCACAGCACGGTCGGTCAGACCGTAAATCTCGGCAGGAGCCTTACTCATGCGGTCAACAAGCTGCATCGGCGTGAGCTTTCCGGGCTGGACAAGGTAAGTATTGCACACCGAGAACGCGGTTTCCAAGCCGGTGATGCCGGACGGCGCCTTTGCGAACTCGCGGGCCTTCTCCTCGGCGGTGTGCGGTGCATGGTCGGTTGCCACCATGTCGATGGTGCCGTCCGCCAGAGCCGCAATCAGCGCCTGACGGTCAGCCTCCTTGCGGAGCGGCGGATTCATGCGCGCATAAGTGCCGTGTGCCGGCACATCATCCTCGGTCAGCGACAGATGATGCGGCGTGACCTCGGCGTAAATCTTCGCGCCCATCGCCTTGCCCGCTCGAATGAGCGCGACCGACTGCGCGGACGAAACGTGCTGGAACAGCACCCGTGCGCCGGTATCGAGCGCCAGCGCAATGTCACGGCCGATCATTGCAGATTCCGCGCTCGCCATTGCGCCCGGTACGCCGAAATGCTTGGCGGCCGCCGAGCCGTAGTTCACACCCGGGGACGGCACGAGCGACGGCTCCTCCTCGTGGAAGGATAGCAGCGTGCCGCGTTTGGCGGCTTCCGCCATGGCGGTGCGGCACAGCGCCGCACTCGTCAGATTGATGCCGTCATCGGTCAGGCACGGCGCACCCGCTTCAAGCAGTGCGTCAAAGTCGGTCAGCTCCTGCCCTTTCAGGCCCTTGGTGACCGAGCCTGCCTGCAAAACCTGCACCGGACAGTCCTTCGCCTTGTCGGTAACGTAGTGGATAATCTCGGGTGTGTCACAGGTCGGCACGGTGTTCGCCATGCAGATTACCGTGGCATAGCCGCCCGCGGCTGCCGCCGCCGCACCGGTCAGCACATCCTCTTTCTGGGTCTGACCCGGATCGCGGAAGTGAACATGGCCGTCCACAAAGCCGGGAGATACCGTCAGCCCGTCGGCATCGTACACCGTGCAGCCTGCGGGTGCAGCAATGTGCTCGGCCACCTGCGCGATAACGCCGTCGTCACCGATCAGCACATCACACAGCGCATCCATCTGCGTATACGGGTCGAGAACCCGTCCGTTTTGAATCAACAGCATGGTAAAACCTCCGTTTTATCTCGTTTAATCGCGGTAGAACGCACCAAAGCCCTTGTATGCCATATACAGATCCAGCTTGGCAATGCACTCGAACGGTGCGTGCATGGAGAGCACCGGAACGCCTGCGTCTACGGTGTCAATGTTGCGGTTTGCAAGGTACATGGCAACCGTGCCGCCGCCGCCCTGATCGACCTTGCCAAGCTGACCGGTCTGCCAGATAACGCCCGCCTTGTCAAAGATGCAGCGAATGCGCGCCATCAGCTCGGCGGTTGCATCCGAGG
>OLRE01002309.1_pt1 | contig 15844 bp, 13 predicted proteins | sample 1672461 | NCBI WGS metagenome assembly OLRE01 (sample SAMEA3136688, study PRJEB25190) | human gut metagenome | biome: human gut; feature: human-associated habitat; material: faeces | place: Austria | collected 2013
CGCAGGGAAACCTTGCTGCGCAAGGCTTCCGAACCTACCGCACATGTCGCTGGGTTCGGAATGCAGATCAGAGGGCTGCGCCCCTCCGAACCTCCCAAAAAGTTTTTTTGCAGCCTCCGTTTCGCTCAGACTTCTCTCTTCCAGCGCTTCAGCCGGGGAAAGAAGCTCCGCATCCGCGCGGCCGCATCCGACTCGGTCATGCCCGGGTGGTTTTGGGCCATGATGGGCGTGCAGAAATCGATCATCTCCTGCATGGTGCAGTCTCGGGTAAAGGCTCCGTTTTGATAGCAGTAGGTGCAGTAGTCGGGATTGGGCAAGCCATCCTTCTCGGTGCCCAGCTCCTGCGGAGCGCCGGTGAGGGGCATGCCGCAGCTTTGACAAAATTTCTGTTCCAATATAATACAAGCCTCCTGTCCATCCTGTTGTTCCTCCGGGGGACAGGAACAGGGTAACACATCAAACCTGACATCCTCCGTCAGGTTTGATACTTCCGGCACATCTTTTTCATAGCGCTGGCACGCCATCCGGGCAAACTGCGCAAGCCCCCTGCGCACATGCAGCGGAGATAGCACCTCAGCAGTCCCGCCGAAAGACAGCAGATAGCTGTACAGCCAGCCGTCTCCCAGCGGCATACGCGCGGTCACGGTGAAGGAGCCGTCCTGCCCGATGCGGATCGATTCGCCGGAAAATTCGTCATATACGCGAAAGGCCGCATCCGCCGGAAAGCGCAGCGTCACTTCGCACTCGGTGGGTCCGCCGGAGGCGGGTTCGATCGGTGGAGGGACGAGGGTTTCCGGGAAGCACTCCCCCGTCAGGTGCAGGCTGCTCATGCGGGTGAGCTTGAAGGTGCGCCACTCCTGGCGTTCCAGGCATATTGCCTGCAGATACCAGGCCGAGGACTTGAAGCACAGCCGCCCCGGCTGAACTTTCCGGGTTCGCAGGCCATTTGTCCCCGCATAGTGAAAGGCCAGAACCCTCTTTTCCAAAATGGCTCTGCGGATTACATCAAAGCGCATATCCTGCTTTCCGCTTTGGCCCCAGCGATCCAGATCGACCGACAGCCAGTCCGTGGCGGGAGCATGGAACAGCGCGCCCAGCTTTTGCAACAGCTCGCCGCTGCTGCCGGTGGCGCTGGCCAACGCCTTGACCGCCAGCAACAGCCGCTCCTGCTCGTCCGGGCTCATCAGGGTGCGGTCCAGCACAAAGCCATCCATCAGCCGGATTCCCCCACCTTGCCCCTGCCCGGTTGCGATGGGCACGCCCGCCTGACACAGGGCCTCCACGTCGCGGTAGATGGTGCGTACCGAAACCTCCAACCGGCGCGCCAGCTCCGGCGCAGTCACGCGTTCCCCGCTCATCAGCTCATAAACAATTTGAAACAGGCGGCTCGACTTCAAGGCGCTGCGCCTCCTTTCCATCTCCGCATTATACCATGGTTGAACCGATTATGAACAAATGTTGAATTCGAGCAAGAAAATTTCAAAAGCACTTGACAAACAGGGACCACTGGCATATGATATGCATGTGTTAGCACTCGACCTTAACGAGTGCTAACAACCCAGAAGCGTGAAACATACCGTCAGGGAGGTGGAAAGGATGACGATGGACGCACGTAAGTTTCGCATTCTGCAGGCGATCATCGATGACTATATCCTGACCGCCATTCCGGTGGGCAGCCGCACCATCTCGAAAAAATATGAGATGGGTCTGAGCTCGGCTACCATCCGCAACGAGATGAGCGATCTGGAGGAACTGGGTTATCTGGACCAGCCGCATGTGAGCGCGGGGCGCATTCCCAGCGCCAAGGCGTATCGGCTGTATGTGGACCAGCTGCTTCAAAACGGGTCCATCCGCACCGGTGATGCCGCGGATGTGCGCGCCTACTTTACCAACCGTGCGCAGCAGATGGAGGATGTGATCAGCCGTGCGGCGCAAGTGCTGTCGGGGTTGACGCATTACACATCGCTGGTGATGAGCCCCAAGGGTGCGGAGCTTCGCATCCGTACGCTGCAGCTGGTACCGGTGAGCAGTCAGAGCGCGCTATTGGTGATCGTTACCGATGGCGGTATCATGCGGGATTCCGTGATCCGCGTGGGCAACGATATGGATTCCGATGCGCTCTACGCTGTCAGCCGCACGCTGACCGAGCGGCTCAGCGGTCATACGCTGAGCGAGGCGCTGACCCTGATTAAGGAAACGGAGCGCGACATGCAGGCAGAGCGCCCGGTGCTCAGCGGTGTGGCGGAATTTCTGGACGCGGTGGACAGCGAGGGCGGCAAGGCCAAGCTCACCTTGGGCGGCGCCAGCAACATCCTCAACTTTCCCGAGTATTCGGATGTGGAAAAGGCCCGCTGCTTCCTCAGCGTGCTGGAAACCAAGGATAAGCTGCTCAAGCTGATGGAAAACCATGGCGAGATGGCCTTCACCGTGCGTATTGGTCCCGAAACCGGTGTTCCGGAACTGGAAGACTGTTCACTGGTCACGGCCACCTACCGCTTGAGTGACAACACCCATGGCACCATCGGCGTCATCGGTCCCACGCGCATGCAGTATGGCCGGGTGCTCAGCGTGCTCAGCGCCATGGGCAAGCAGCTCACCGACCTGCTCAGGCAGGACAAGGAGTAAAACAATATGGCAAAGAAGAAAAGAAAGCAAAGAGGGGACACCATGCAGGACGTTACGCAAAAGCCGCAGGCCAGCGAAGCGGAAGAGGCTGTTGAGACCATGGAAGCAGCCGTGGAAACCGCCATGGACGCCGACGAGGCTCACGAGCAGGCCAAGGAGGAAATGGCGCAGGACACCGCCGCCGCCGAAGCGGCCGAGGCGCTCGCTGCCGCCATTGCCAAGCAGGAAGAATACCTGGCCATGGCCCAGCGCGTGCAGGCGGACTTTGAAAACTTCCGGCGCCGCAACCAGAATGTCCGCAAGGAGGCCTTTGACGACGGGGCGCGGGCGTTTGCCACCACGCTTTTGCCGGTCATTGACAATCTGGAGCGCGCCATCACCGCTGCGGGCGAAAACGCCGGCGAGGGCGATTCGCTGAAAAGCGGCGTGGAAATGGTGCTTCGGCAAATGTGTGAGGCATTCGAAAAGCGCGGCATCACCCCCATCAGCCGACAGGGAGAGAAGTTCGATCCCAATCTGGAAAACGCGGTGATGCAGGGTGCGCCGGAGGACGGCGAACCCGGTACCGTCTGCGAGGTCCTGCTCAAGGGCTACCAGATGGAGGGCACGGTGCTCCGCCACGCAATGGTGAAGGTCGTTCCTGAATAACGGCCTCTTTCCCCGGTAAGCGGCACCGCCGCATTACATAGATTCCCAAAACGGACAACTACCAAATTTGCGCAAGCGCGCAAGCATTTTGAGGAGGATAAAGCATATGTCTAAGATCATCGGTATCGACCTGGGTACTACCAATAGCTGTGTGGCCGTCATGGAGGGCGGCGAACCTACTGTTATCCCCAACGCTGAGGGTGCGCGCACCACTCCGTCTGTTGTTGCATTTTCCAAGGACGGCGAGCGTATGATCGGTCAGGTCGCTAAGCGCCAGGCTGTAACCAACGCTGACCGTACCATTATTTCCATCAAGCGTCACATGGGCACCGACTACCGCGTAAACATCGACGGCAAGCCGTACTCCCCGCAGGAGATTTCCGCTATGATCCTGCAGAAGCTGAAGGCTGACGCAGAAGCATACCTCGGCCAGCCGGTAAATCAGGCGGTTATCACCGTTCCGGCTTACTTCTCCGACTCGCAGCGTCAGGCTACCAAGGATGCCGGCAAGATCGCAGGTCTGGAAGTTCTGCGTATCATCAACGAGCCGACCGCTGCTGCGCTGGCTTACGGCGTAGATAAGGAATCCGAGCAGAAGATCATGGTTTACGACCTCGGCGGCGGTACGTTCGATGTATCCATCCTGGATATCGGCGAGGGCGTTCTGGAGGTTCTGTCCACCGCAGGTGATACCCACCTCGGCGGCGATGACTTCGACCAGCGCATCATCGACTGGATGGTTGACGAGTTCAAGAAGTCCAACGGCATTGACCTGTCGAACGACCGTATGGCTATGCAGCGCCTGAAGGAAGCTGCAGAGAAGGCAAAGATCGAGCTGTCCGGCATGAGCCAGACCTCCATCAACCAGCCGTATATCACCGCTGACGCTACCGGCCCGAAGCACCTCGAGCTGACCCTGACCCGTGCAAAGTTCAACGAGTTGACCGCAGACCTCGTAGAGCGCACCATGGGCCCGGTTCGTCAGGCTATGAGCGACGCTGGTCTGTCCGCTTCCGATCTGTCCAAGGTTCTGCTGGTTGGCGGTTCCACCCGTATTCCGGCTGTACAGGAGGCTGTTAAGGGCATCACCGGCAAGGAAGGCTTCAAGGGCATCAACCCGGACGAGTGCGTAGCAATCGGCGCATCCATCCAGGGCGGCGTACTTGGCGGTGAGGTCAAGGACGTGCTGCTGCTCGACGTAACTCCGCTGTCCCTCGGTATTGAGACCCTCGGCGGCGTATGCACCAAGCTGATCGACCGCAACACCACCATCCCGACCAAGAAGAGCCAGATCTTCTCCACCGCAGCTGATAACCAGCCGTCCGTTGAGATTCACGTTCTGCAGGGCGAGCGCGAGATGGCTGCAGGCAACAAGACCCTCGGCCGCTTCACCCTCGACGGCATCGCTCCGGCACCGCGCGGTATTCCTCAGATCGAGGTTACCTTCGATATCGATGCAAACGGTATCGTCAACGTATCCGCTAAGGACCTCGGCACCGGCAAGGAGCAGAAGATCACCATCACTGCATCCACCAATCTGTCTCAGGACGAGATCGACAAGGCAATGCACGAGGCTGAGCAGTACGCTGAGCAGGATAAGAAGAACAAGGAAGCAGTTGAGGTTCGCAACAACGCTGAGCAGTTGGTATTCCAGTCCGAGAAGGCACTGACCGATCTGGGCGACAAGCTGTCCGCAGACGAGAAGAGCGGCGTTCAGGCTGAGATCGAAAAGGTTAAGGAAGCACTCAAGGGCACCGATACCGATATGATCAAGGCTGCAACCGAGGGTCTGTCCAAGAAGTTCTCCGATCTGGCCGGCAAGATCTATCAGCAGCAGGCACCGCAGGGCGACCCGAACATGGGCGGCGCTCAGGGTGCAGGCGCACAGGGCGGCCAGCAGGGCGACTTTGTAGACGCTGACTTCACCGAGGTTAAGGACGACGATAACAAGTAATAAGCAAGAGTGAAGATAGAAGAGTGAAGAGTGGAGAGAAAAACTCCTCACTCTTCACTCTCCACACTCCACTCTAATGGAGAGGCGCACTTTGGTGCGCCTATCCCTGTGTATAGGATGATTTTTTATGGCTGATAAAAGAGATTATTATGAAGTGCTCGGCGTACAGAAGGGCGCAAGTGATGATGAGCTGAAAAAGGCATACCGCAAGCTGGCGCGCAAGTACCACCCGGACCTCAACAAGGATAATCCGGAGGCTGCGGATAAGTTCAAGGAAGTAAACGAAGCATACGAGGTGCTGTCCGACAAGGAGAAGCGCGCCAAGTACGACCAGTTCGGCTTTGCCGGCGTTGACCCGAGCTACGGCGGCGGTGCCGGTGCCGGCGGCTACGGCGGCGGCTTTGACATGGGCGATCTGGGTGACCTGTTCGGCTCATTCTTCGGCGGCGGCTTTGGCGGCGGACGTTCTTCGCGCCGCAACGCACCGCAGCGAGGCGAATCCATCCGTCAGACGGTGATCCTGTCCTTTGAGGAAGCCGCATTCGGCTGTGAGAAGGAGATCACGGTCGAGCGCATCGAATCCTGTGATGACTGCGGCGGCACAGGTGCCGCAAAGGGCACCACGGCGGAGACCTGTCCGAACTGCCGCGGCACCGGCGTTGTTACGCAGACCCAGCGCACGCCGCTCGGCATGTTCCAGACGCAGGGCGCCTGCCCGAACTGCCGCGGCACCGGCAAGATCATCAAGAAGCCGTGTCCGAAGTGCGGCGGTCAGGGCCGTGTCCGCAAGACCCGCAAGTTCAAGGTCAACATTCCGGCCGGTATCGACGATGGTCAGTCCATCCAGCAGCGAGGTCAGGGCAATGCCGGCGTAAACGGCGGCCCTGCAGGCGATCTGTTCGTAACGGTTGCCATCCGTCCGCACCCGATCTTTACTCGCAACGGCCCGGATGTACATGTCGATATTCCGATTTCGTTCGCACAGGCCGCACTCGGCGATACGCTGCAGGTGCCGACCATCGACGGCCGCATCGAGTACAAGATTCCGGAAGGCACACAGACCGGCACTACGTTCCGCATGCGCGGCAAGGGCATTCAGAATGTCAACGGCCGTGGTCGCGGTGACCAGTATGTCCGCGTAAACATCGAGGTGCCGAAGAACCTGTCCGACAAGCAGAAAAAGCTGCTGCGTGAGTTCGAGGAAACGTCTACTGACGAGAATCAGGTCAAGCGCAAGAGCTTTTGGGATAAGGTAAAGGATGCACTCAAGGATAAGTAAAAAAGGAGCTTTGCTTTTTGAAGAAATACGGTGAATTGGATTCGGTAAGCTGACCGGGAGGTCGGCTGAACCCATAAACCACCTCCCAAAAGGACGAAAATAATCGACTTTTCAGGAGGAATTCCCATGAATCGGGAGAATAAACGCAAGCAATATCAAAAGGGTTATTACAGAACGCATGCCTGTGACGACAGCTTCACCTGCAGGGTGTGCGGCCGTCCGGTCGTACCGGCAGGCGCGGGCAGCGACCACAGGAATCACTGTCCGAACTGCCTGTCCAGCCTGCATGTGGACGATGAGCCGGGCGACCGTGCCGCCGACTGCGGCGGCATCATGGAGCCGGTGGCTGTCTGGGTACGCAAGGGCGGTGAGTGGGCCATCATCCACCGCTGCAAACGCTGCGGAAAGCTCAGCTCCAACCGGGTGGCGGGGGATGACAACCCCATGAAGCTGATGTCCATTGCCCTCAAACCCCTCTCTCTGCCTCCCTTTCCCCTGGAGCGGATCGAGCAGCTCACAGACGCCATGGGCGGCAGCGGCAGCCTGGGGACAGGCGGCAGGACCCCTTAAAGCGTGATACAGAGGACGTTCCCCCGGGAGCGTCCTCTGTTTTTCTGGAAGAAGGAGGGTTGACCGTTGAAAAATGACGCGGTCCATGGTACAATAAACTCCTACTAAGCAAGACAGAACCCAGATTCCGTCCTGAAAGGAGGGAGCGTATGAAACGAATCAAGACCATTGTGTCCTTTCTCTGCGCCGCGGCGCTGGCACTGACCCTGCTGGTGATGCCCTCTTCGGCCTCTGGAGGACTGTTTTTCCTGTCCCTCAACGACACGCTGCCCGCCCAGTCTGTGCAGATGACCCCGGTCCAGTACAGCGGCTGGGTGTATGTGCCGGTGAATGTCTTCAACAGCCAGAGCACCGGGGTCAATTTCGGTCTATACTATGGGCTGACGGAGAACAACACCAAGCTCGTTCTCTATAACCTCTCCGGGAAGACCATGACCTTTGATCTTCAGAATGGGACCGCCACGGCGGTGGGGGGAGAGGCCCCTGTCCCAGGGAAGGTTCTGCGGCAGAACGGGGTGTACTACGTCCCCGCCTATGCGGTCTGCCGGTATTTTGGCCTGAGCTATTCCTTTTACAGCACCGACTACGGTCCGCTGCTGCGGCTGAAGGACGGAAACGCCATGCTCAGCGATTCCCTGTTCCTCAGTTCCGCGGCCTCGATTATGCGAAGCCGGATCAACAGCTATTACCAGAGCCAAAGCCCCAATGGCGGCGGGGACGGGGGCGGCAACAGCACCATTGTTATCCCCAACGATCCCGATTCCGGCACCCCCAGCCAGCCCAATCAGCCGGGGAACCCGGATACTCCGGTGGCCCCGGACATTCCGGCGGATGCGGAGCCGGCCCCCACATTCTCCCTGTATGTAGGGGTCCAGGCCTCGGCGGACCGGGAGATTACCGCGACCCTGAATGCCATGAGCACGGTGGGAGTCCGCGGCGTGGTGTTCTTCCCGGCGGAAGAGGTGAACCAGTGTGCCGACCAGATTCGGCAGGCAGCCGGACGGGGGCATAAGGTGGGCCTGATTCCCACGGGGAACACCCCGGCGCAGCGCCTGGAGAGCGTGGAGGCCGGCAGCCGGCAGCTGGCGGGCATCCTGCGCCAGGAGACATGGTTTGTTCTGAGCAAGGAATCCACCCTGGCGGAGGCAGGCTATCTCTGCTGGACCCCCAGCCTGACCTTCTCCTCCGTCACCGACCCGACCCGGACCTATGAGACCCTGGTGCGGGCGGGAGAACAGCAGGGGTCGGCCCTCCGGGTCTTGGTCCACAGCCAGTCCGCGGGCGGGGCCCTGGCCGGCGTGCTGGGCCAGCTGGCCCAGGATGGAGACACCTTCCTACCGGCCCGGGAAACCAGCTATTGAAAAAGGAACTGCCAGAATCCCTGATCCCCCGGCATTTGCCGGGGGATTTTTCATGGAAAACAGGGGAGAAATCCCCCCAGGCCCCCAGGCTGATTTTGGTGAAAACGACAAAAATGCACCGCAGAGCAAAAAAAACGCAGCAAGGGCTTGCAATCTGTCTCTGGTGTGGTATTATGTTAATACTTTATCACGATAGAGTGCTAAAAAATCGTGAGAAAAGAAGGAAGAAGTTTGATTGAGAATGGAGCGTTAGAACATGAAAAAAGCACTTGCAGTCTTGCTGGCAGCCGTGATGTGCTGCACCCTCCTGTCCGCCTGCGGGCAGCCCGAAACCACGGACCCCACCGAGGGAACCGAAGGTACCCAAACAGAGACCAATGCCGCCGACCTGGTTTACGCAGTGGAGGCCGGCAGCGCCGGTGAAGCCATTGCCAAGGAGAAGGGCTGGCAGACCAACCCGGTGACCGCCCAGGCGGACACCCTGATGGAGGTCTCCGCCGGCACCTCCGACGCGGCCATCATCGACCTGCTCATGGCGGCGGCTATGACCGGGGAAGGCACCAGCTATCCCGATCTCACCTATGACAGCCAGGGTCTGACCACCGAGGAGTACGGCATCGGCTGCCGCAAGGGCTCTGACCTGGCCCAGTACATCAACAATGTCCTGGCTGAGGCCTATGCCGACGGCACCATGAAGGAGATCGCTACCACTTATAAGCTCCAGGACGCCCTGGTGGAGCAGCCCGCCGCAGAGGAGTTCACCCCTGCCGCAGACGGGGATGTGGCCTATATCCAGGACAAGGGTACCCTGATTGTGGGCATCACCGAGTTTGAGCCCATGGACTACAAGGATGAAAACGGCCAGTGGATCGGCTTTGACGCAGACATGGCCAAGGTCGTGGCGGAAAAGCTGGGCGTGGAGGTCCAGTTTGTGGTGATCGACTGGGACAACAAGATCATGGAGCTGGACTCCAAGAATGTGGATGTGCTGTGGAACGGCATGACCCTCACCGATGAGGTGAAAAACTCCATGGAGTGCACCAACCCCTATTTCAACAACGCCCAGGTGGTGGTCACCGCCGGGAAGTGACGGGGGCTATCCCAGAGAAAGCAATCAACCGCAAAGGCAGAGAGCGGCCGCTCTCTGCCTTTGCCTGGCCTATTGAACATCAGACGAGGAGTTCACCATGTTTTGGAACGTAACCTTAACCCTGCTGAGCGGCTTGGGGACCACAATACAAATCTTTTTCTTGACGCTGCTGTTTGCCCTGCCCTTGGGGCTGGTGATTGCCTTCGGCTCCATGAGCCGGCTGACCCCCCTGCGCTGGCTGTGCAACACCTTGGTCTGGATTGTCCGGGGAACCCCCCTGATGCTCCAGCTCATCGGTTTCATGTACATCCCTGGGATTTTGGGCAACAACATTTGGGACGGGGAGGCCGGCCGGATGACAGCCACAGTGGTGGCCTTTTCCATCAACTACGCCTGCTACTTCTCTGTCATTTACCGGGGCGGAATCCAGGGGGTCCCGGCGGGCCAGCGGGAGGCCGCAGAGGTCCTGGGACTGACCAAGCAGCAGATCTTCTTTAAGGTCACCCTGCTCCAGATGATTAAGCGCATTGTGCCCCCCATGTCCAACGAGATCATCACCCTGGTCAAGGATACCTCCCTGGCCAACGTCATCGCCAACAAGGACATCATCATGATGGCCAAGGAGTACAGTGCCAAGGGCCTGATCTGGCCGCTGTTCTCCACGGCTGTATTTTTCCTGATATTTGTTGGCGTACTGACGCTGTTTTTTGGCTGGCTGGAAAAACGGCTGGACTATTTCCGCTAAGGGGGCACGGCTATGGCATTGTTGGAAGTTGCCGGTATCGGCAAAAGCTTCGGCAGCACCGCCGTGCTGCGGGATATTTCGTTTGACTTGCAAAAAGGTGAGGCGCTGGCCATTATCGGGTCCTCCGGCTCCGGTAAAACAACGTTGCTGCGCTGTTTGAACTTTTTGGAGACTGCCGACACGGGCTCTATCACCGTGGCGGGCGAAACGCTGTGGAGCGCGGACGATGCCCGCACCCAGAGCGAGGCCGTGCTGCGCAAAAAGCGGCTGCACTTCGGACTGGTGTTCCAGAATTTTAACCTTTTTCCGCAGTATACGGCGCTGCAAAATGTGATGCTGGCGGGCGAACTGCTGGCGAAAGAGCGCCCGGACTACAAGCAGAACCGCAAGCAGATCCACGACGAGCTGGAAGCGCATGCCCGGGAACTGCTGGCCCAGATGGGGCTTTCCGACCGGGCGGGGCATTACCCGCACCAGCTTTCCGGCGGGCAGCAGCAGCGCGTGGCCATTGCCCGCGCCCTGGCCCTGCAGCCGGACATCCTCTGCTTTGATGAGCCGACCTCGGCCCTCGACCCCGAACTGACGGGCGAGGTGCTGCGTGTCCTGCGCGATCTGGCCGAGCACAAGACCACCATCGTCACGCACGAGATGAAGTTTGCCCGCGATGTGGCTGACCGCATCCTGTTTATGGATGGCGGTGTGGTGGTGGAACAGGGCGACGCCAAGCAGGTCATCGACCACCCACAGGAGGACCGCACCCGCAAATTTTTGGCCAGTTACGGAAAATAAGCAAAATTATGGCAGGCCCTCCCCATGCGGGAGGGCCTTTTTGCGTCCTTTTTCCGGCTGGATGCAACAAATATCTATCCCAGGCGGCTTGCGCCGCGTGGGGTTTGTTGCTATACTGAACATCAAAGACGCACATTACTTTTTATGCAAACGCAAAGCGGAGGAAAAACTATGCAGTTGGATAAACTTCTCCATGGCGGAGATTATAACCCGGAACAGTGGCTGGACCGCCCGGATATTCTGGCCCAAGATGTGGAACTGATGGAAAAAGCACATGTCAACGTAGTTACGCTGGGCGTGTTCTCCTGGTCCACCATCGAGCCGCAGGAGGGCGAGTTTCACTTGGATTGGCTGGCGGACATCATCCACAACCTATACGCCCACGGCATTTCCACCATTCTGGCCACGCCCAGCGCCGCACGCCCGGCCTGGCTGGCCCAGAAGTACCCCGAGGTGCGCCGTGTGCGCGGCGACCGCGTGCGCGAACTGTACAACCGCCGCCAGAACCACTGCTACACTTCGCCGATCTACCGCGAAAAAGTGGCCATCATCGACCGCAAACTGGCCGAGCGCTTCGGTGATGACCCGGCCGTGGTCCTGTGGCACATCGGCAACGAGTTTGGTGGCGAGTGCCACTGCGAGCTGTGCCAGAACGCTTTCCGCGCCTGGTTGCAGAAGCGTTACGGCAGCCTGGACGCGCTGAACAAAGCCTGGAATGCCACCTTTTGGAGCCACAACTACACCGAATGGAGCCAGATCGAAAGCCCGGCGCCCCATGGAGAGAACGCCGTGCAGGGTCTGGCCCTGGACTGGAAGCGGTTCGTCAGCTATCAGAGCATCGATTTTTACAAGTGGGAGCGCGATTGCGTGCGGGAACTGGCCCCCAAGGCGGAGTTCACCGTCAACATGATGTACCGCTTCAACGACATCAACTACTTTGACTTTGCCAAGGAGATCGACGTGGCCAGCTGGGACAACTACCCCACCTGGCACAAGCCCACCGAGACCATCGAGGAGACTGCCCTGGACACGGCGATGATGCACGACCTGTACTATTCGCTGAAGGGTAAGCCTTTCCTGATGATGGAGTCCAGCCCCAGCTTTACCAACTGGCAGCCTGTCAGCAAGCAGAAGCGCCCCGGTATCGCCGAGCTGTCTGCCCTGCAGGCTGTGGCCCATGGGTCGGACAGCGTTTGCTACTTCCAGTGGCGTGCCAGCCGCGGTGCCGAGGAGAAGCTTCACGGTGCAGTGGTCGGCCATGACGGCCGCGAGGATGCCCGCCCCTTCCGCGAAACCGCCGAAGTCGGCGAGACTTTGGAGCAGCTGGCCTTTGTGGCGGACACCCGCCGCGTCAAGCAGGCGGCCATCGTGCATGACTGGGAGAACAAGTGGGCGCTGGAAGGCTCCTGCGGACCGCGCAACTGCGGCCTGGGCTACTGGAAAGAGTTGGCTTGCCACTACAACGCCCTGGCCCGCCGCGGCATCACCGTGGATTTCGTTAACCAGGAAAGCGACCTGACCGGTTACGGCCTGGTCATTGTGCCGATGCAGTACCTGCTGCGCAACAAATTTGCGCAGGCACTCTGCGATTACACGGCCCAGGGCGGCACCGTGGTGGTGACCTACTGGACCGGCGTGGTGGATGAGAGCGATCTGTGCTACTTGGGCGACACCCCCTACGGCCTGACCGATCTGTTGGGCCTGCGCCGGGAGGAGATCGACGCCCTGTACGATGGTGAGACCTGCCACTGTGCTGCCACTGACGATGGCGCGATGGAAGCGGACGGCAGCATCCTGTGCGAGGTGGCTGCCCTGAACGACACCGATCCCGCCACCCCGCTGATGCTGTATGCGGAGGATTACTACGCCGGCTGCCCCGCCGTTGCTGTGCATGCCTTTGGCAAGGGCCAGGCGTATTACCTGGCCAGCCGCTTCAATGCGGATTTTTACAATGACTTTTATGCGCAGGTATGCGAGAAAGCAGGCCTGCAGCCTGCCTGGCCGGAGCAGCTGCCCGCCGGTGTGCTGGCCACTCGCCGCGGTGATTTCGTATTTATGCAGAACTGCAACGATCACAGCGTAGACATCGATGGCGTGGAGCTGGAGAAATACAGCACTCGTTTGGTCCAGCTGGAACCTGTGGACGAGGACGACGAGAGCTGACCTACTTTCTTTGAAAAGAAAGTAGGCAAAGAAACTTTTAATATTTTCCATAAAAAAAGGGCGGTGCCGGGAAACGACATCGCCCTTTTGTAATGGCATACACGGGGCGCTGGGGAACGCCCCCCCTACAAATGTAGTAAGAGTATTGGCTCCCCTTGAGGGGAGCGAGGGATGGCCCTGAGGCAGTATGCTGCTAAAGTAGCCACTCCTCACCCGCTGCGCGGGGGCTCCCCTCTAGGGGAGCCAAAAAGCTTTGGTGGGGCCGTGTGCCATTGTAGAGGAATCGGCGGCGGGCAGCCGCCAAACGCGCGCTATCGGAAGTGGCGGGAATCTTTTCGGTTCCTTTTGAGTCTTCAAAAGGAACACTTATCGGCGATATGCCGTTAAAAAAAGTGGCTCACCGCAAGGTGGTGAGCCACGCCAGAAGTCGTATAAAAAATCAAAGCACGCCGTTCAGCCAGGCGACCAGCGCCGGTTTCGGCTGGAAGCCTACCTGATGGGTAACCATCTTGCCGTTTTTCAGCACCACCAGACAGGGGATGCTGCTCACACCAAACTGCGCGGCCAACTGCGGGTTTTCGTCGCAGTCAATGCCGAAAAAGGCAGCCTTGTCGGCCATCTCATTGCTTACTTCTTCCAGCACGGGTCCCAGCATCTTGCAAGGGCCGCACCAGGTGGCGTTAAAATCCAGTACGGCCACGGGGGCGGCCAGTGCAGCGGTCAAATCGTTATGATGAACTTCCTGTACCATAGGGAAATTCCTCCTTTTATCGTGTGTTTGTCAGTATGGGCAGAGCCCGGTTGAACTATACCACTATCTTACACGATAAACCGCCAAAAAGCAATAGATAACATATTAAAATACTATGAATTAAAAATAAGACAAGTGTACATTGTGCCGAAATTTGGCCCGGCTTTTTGGCGGTTCTGCGGCTTGACAAAAATTGCGCAGGTGCGTATGCTTGAAGAAAAGCACAATCAATTTGCGCGGCTTTTCGCTAAGAAGTTGCGCAAAAGAAAAGGGGAGTACAGCCCATGGCTACGGGGCAGGGACGGGATGGACGTCCGCCGATCGAGGAAATCGCACAGGCACTTGGCGTATCAAAAACAACAGTATCACGTGCATTGTCAGGCAAAGGACGTGTGAGCGAGGAGACCCGCGCCAAGGTGTTTGCCTATGTGGGCCGCCCGGGGGTTGATAGCAGCACCCCAGTGCGCAGGCAGGATCCCGGTGCAACACACAATCTTTCGCTGGTGATCCCCAAGCACTTCATGCAGTTGGACCTGCCGTTTTTGCGCAAGTGTATGGGCGGTGTCTGCACCATGGCGGCGCAGCGCGGGTACGATCTGCTGCTCTGTTACGTCAGCGATACCGATACCATCCAGCTGGAGCGCCAGCTGGCCAGCCATAAAGTGGACGGCGTCATCCTCTCCCGTACGATAAGCGATGACCCCTGCATTGACCTGCTGCAGCAGTACGGTGTGCCCTTTGTTGCCATCGGCCGCATCGAAAATGACGATATACCACAGACTGATAACGACCAGTTGGGTGCTGCCAGCGAGATGACCCGCGTGCTGTTCCAGATGGGAGCGCGCCGCATCGCTTATTTGGGCGGCAGCGGCACCTACACCGTCAACGCCGACCGCCTGCGCGGCTATTTGCGCGGGCTGGCGGAATTTGGTGTTCCCGCCGACCAGTCGCTGATCCGCACCGACGCGCTGGAGGCTGTGCTGGAGCAGCACCCGGATTGCCTGCTGTGCTGCGATGATCGCATTGCCTTTGATTTGATGCGCGAGCTGCGCAATCGCCATATCCGTGTGCCGGAACAGCTGCGGCTGGCCAGCCTGTACGACAGCGAGCTGCTGGCTGGTACGACCCCGGCCATCTCGGCCGTGCAGTTTGACGCTGAGCGGTTGGGTTCTACGGCCTGCCGTATGCTGCTGGACGTGATGGCGGGCAAGGATATCCCGCTGCGCCAGGTGCAGGGCTATCAGGTCATCCTGCGGGAATCGACAAAGTAATGCTACAATTTGCATAAATCTGTCAAAAAAAGCAATTTGCGCAACAAGAAATTGCGCAAAACGGTGCCAAATGGCAGAAAAACGCGAAATTTATGGGTAAAAACTTACAAAAAGTTATCCCAAACACCGTCAATTATGTACATTGACACCAGCGCAAAAATCTTGTATCCTAAGTATTGTAAAGCAGATGCGCAACATGATTGCGCAGCACTGCGAATTGTTTGAGCAACGAGCAAAAACAAGAAGAAGAAGGAGAACACAATTATGAAAAAGCAATTGAGCCTTGCCATGGCTGGTGTCATGGCCCTGTCTCTGGCAGCCTGCGGTGGCAGCTCTGCCAGCAGCGCAGCAACCTCTACCGCTGAGGCTGCTTCCTCCGCTGCCGAGAGCACCGCAGAGAGCACCGCTGCTGAGGGCGACGTTCTCGACCAGGCTGCTGCCGCTGCCTTCGCTCAGGATGTTACCTTGACCATGTGGGGCGCTGAAGAGGATCAGGATCTGCTGCGTGAAATCAGCGACAAGTTCATCGAGAAGTACGGCAACTACGGCGGCAAGATCACCATCAACCTGGGCGCTCAGTCCGAAAAGGAGGCTAAGG
>OLRE01002313.1_pt1 | contig 15833 bp, 16 predicted proteins | sample 1672461 | NCBI WGS metagenome assembly OLRE01 (sample SAMEA3136688, study PRJEB25190) | human gut metagenome | biome: human gut; feature: human-associated habitat; material: faeces | place: Austria | collected 2013
ATAATCCGCTTTTGAATTTTGCGATGAGTAATGCGGTTATCAGAAAAAATAACGGATTAATCAAGATTGATAAAGATGCCACAACAAAGCGAATCGATCCCGTAGATGCTGTTTTGTGTGCATATAAACTCGCTATGTATCATGAGTTTTATCCTTCTGTATTGAAGGGAATAGATGATTTTTTGGAGAGTGACTGGTAATGAATATTGTGAAAAGATTAAAAAATGCAATACAGGCACTGAAGGGTCAAACAGTAGAAATAGATGATAAGGAACTTTTGGAGTGGCTTGGAATATCTACGACAAATTATAAAGCGGTATCGGAAGTAACTTATTATACATGCCTGAAATTGCTTTCGGAAACATTGGGGAAAATGCCCCTTAAATATTATCAGCAGACAGAAAGAGGACGGATCCGTGCTGATCCAACAACTGCCGGGATACTTATGAGTGTACGACCAAATCCATATATGACACCAACGACTATGTGGACCACAGTTGAGCAGAACTGTCAGCATTACGGAAATGGCTATATCTGGATAAGAGGAAAGTTTTTGCCAGCCAGATATGGCGGACAGTATCAGATCATGGATATGTGGCCAATGCAGAGCAACTATGTAACTCCAATCATGGATGATGTTGGCATCTGGGGTGGAGAAGGAAAACTGTATTACCGCTACAGCGATCCAAGAACAGGGAAACAGTATCTGTTTAAGGACAGTGAAGTGATGCACTTCAAGACCTGGTACAGTTTGGATGGGTTCATGGGAGAGTCCGTGAGAAGCATACTGTCTCATACGGTTGATGGGGCAAATGCCAGCCAGAAATATATGAATCAATTGTACGAAAATGGACTTACAGCAAGAATGGCCATGCAATACACTGGAGATCTGAGTGATGAGAAAGTGAAAAAATTACAGAAAAAGTTCGCCGATGGTCTGTCGGGACCTCAGAATGCAGGAAAAATCGTGCCGGTTCCCATAGGATTGACATTGACTCCATTGAATGTAAGCCTGGCAGATGCTCAGTTTTTCGAATTGAGAAAATACAGCGCTTTACAGATTGCCGGTGCGTTTGGAATTAAGCCAAACCAGATTAATAATTATGAAAAGTCCAGTTATTCAAATAGTGAGACACAGCAGCTGGCTTTTTTAGTAGAAACCATGTCATACAGAATCAAAATGTATGAGGAAGAAATCAATGGAAAAGTTTTAATGCCGGATGAGATTGCTGATCAAAAGTTTTACAAATTCAATGAACGGTCAATCTTAAGAACTGACAGTAAGACTCAGATGGAAAATCTTTCAAAAGCTGTAAATAATGGAATATACATGCCAAATGAAGCTAGAGAATATCTCGATATGCCGGCAGCTGATGGTGGAGATGTATTGATGGTCAATGGAAATTATATTCCTATAACACAAGTTGGAGCCCAGTATACTAAAGGAGGTGAAGGAAATGCTGACGATTAATATCAAAGGAGACATTATCAGCAATGATGATAAATGGATATACGACTGGTTTGAAATGGATGCGACATGTCCACGAGACGTGACGGACATTTTAAACAGTGCTGCTGTGGATGAAGAAATCGAAGTGCTTGTGAATTCTGGCGGCGGATCTGTTATGGCAGGCCAGGAAATATACAGTGCCATTAAGCAGAAGAAAAATGTAGTAATTAAGATTCAGAGCCTGGCAGGAAGTGCGGCGGGGGTCATTGCAATGGCTGGAAGATGCCAGATAAGCCCTGTGGCAATGATCATGATACATAATGTATCTATGTCAGGAGCTGCCGGTGATTATCATGATATGCAGAAAAATGCAGAGATACTGAAGCAGATGAATTCGGCTATGGCAGCTGCTTATACAGAAAAATCCGGACGGCCGATGGATGAGATACTTAAGCTTATGGACAGAGAAACATGGCTTACTGCAAACCAGTGCCTTGACTATGGTTTCGTAGATGAAATTATGTCAGAGCAGCATAATCAGCAGTATACGAACAGTTATAATGGTATGTGGCTGACTGATGAGCTGAGGCAGCGGGCAATGGAAGAGAAAAGGTATGCCGAGGACAAGAAAAAAGAAGCAAGAGAGTTAATTGAGGATTTAGACATGTATGGAGTCTGAGTCCTTTATTTTATGTAAAGGAGAGCAAAAGAATGAACAAAAAATTATTAGAGTTACTGGATAAGATCAATAATAAAAAAGGCGAAGTGAGAAGCCTGGTTGATCAGGGGAAAATTGAGGAAGCAAAGGCAGCAAAGGAAGAACTCAAAAAGCTGCAGGATGAATTTGATATCCTGAAAGACCTTGATGATACTGAAACGAAAGATTTCGAAGATCATGTAAATAGAGGTAAGAAATTAGATAAGACAAAAGATTCAGTAAAAGAATTTGCCAATGCTGCCAGAAGATGTTTCAGAAACTCTATGAACGAAGGTACTGCGGCAGATGGCGGCTATACGGTTCCAGAAGATATCCAGACAAAAATCAATGAACGCAGGGCAGCGAAGTTTTCATTGGTTGATCTAGTTGATGTGGAAATGGTAACTACAAATAAAGGATCAAGAACTTTTAAAAAGAGAGCTCAGCAGAATGGATTTACAAAAGTGGGAGAAGGAGCAAAGATTCCAGCCGGAAATACTCCACAGTTTGAACGCATGGGATACGAAATTGAAAAATATTCAGGATATTATCCGGTTACTAATGAGTTGCTGGAAGATTCTGATGCAAATATTGCAGATGCTCTTATTATCTGGATTGGCGATGAATCACGTGTTACTAGAAATAGGATTATTCGAGAGGTGATCAAAGAAAAAGAAGAAACAGCAATCGCATCGCTGGATGATGTAAAGAAAATTCTGAATGTAACTCTTGGACAGGCATTTAAACCGACATCCAAGGTCGTTACGAATGATGATGGACTTCAGTGGCTGGATACATTGAAAAATGACAAAGGTGAATATCTCCTGCAGCCGTCTCCTTCGAATCCTATGGATCCGGTACTTTGCGCCGGCGCAACCAGAGTTCCTGTAAAAGTAATCCCGAATGAAGATATGCCATCTGATACATCAACTAAAGGAACCAGAAAGATTCCAATGATCATTGGCGACCTGAAAGAGGGAATTAAATTCTGGGATCGAATGAAAACGACATTAACTACTTCAAATACAGCAGTAGCAGGCACTTTAAATGCATTTGAAGAAGATCTGACACTCTTCCGTGCAATTGAAAGAGAAGACTGCAAGACTAAAGATGATGCTGCATTTGTAAATGGTGTTCTGACCATTACAGAAGCAACTGAATGATGGAAATGGAGCATGCCGGAAAATATGCCGGCATGCTTAGAAAAAGGTGATTAAATGCTGGAGATAGTAAAAAGCCGATGCGGAATACCAGAAGATATAGATATCTATGATACAGATATCCGAATATACATAAATGACTGTCTGGCAGATATGAAAGCTTCAGGAGTACCGGAGAAATTACTGGATATGAATGGCATAGATCCACAGGTGGCAACAGCTGTGACACTATATGTAAAAGCATATCTGGGAGATGACCGATCGGACACGGAAACGTATCTAAAACTCTACAGGCGAAAGGTATTCCGGTTGACTATGGAGGACGAATAATGTGGAACAGAAGCATTTCGTTACCGATAAAACGTACTGTGGATGAAGATTCAGAAGGTTTTGAGAACGAAGAATGGGAATATATGACTGGCATTAGAGCTAGTTTTAAGGATGCAACCAGACAGGATAAAATTTTAGCTCAGCAGGTTGGATATAATGCCAGTATGGTTGTGGAAATCGCAGCTTGTGCATATAATAATGCCCCATTTCTAATCGATGAATCGACCGGTGAGACATATGACATCAAACAGACGTTTCGACTGGAAAAATCCCGTATGATATTACTTACGGTGGAGAAGAGAAAAAATGGCAGATTTTAATATGTGTGGAATTGATGACCTCATGTCGGATCTGAACACACTGGATACTGACCGGATTGCACCAATTATGTTGGAAGAAGCCGTTCCCATTCTGGAAGAGAATGTAAAAAGAAGGACTGCAGCACATAAGGCTACAGGAGCTCTTGCTGAATCAATGAAAGCTTCAAAAGCGAAGCAGACGAAAGAAGGATACAGTATTTCTGTTCGGCCAACAGGAAAAGACGATAAAGGTGTCAGCAATATGGAAAAAGCCTGTTATCTGGAATATGGAACATCAAAACAAACGGCAACACCTGTGATCAGTCCGGCAGTAAGAGAAAGTGAGGAAGCTGTGGTTGAGAAAATGCAGGAAGCATTTGAAAGAGAGATGAAGAAACTTGGAGACTTCTGAAAAAATTGTCGCGGCAATAAAACCATTTGGAGTTCCATGTGTACCAGATCTGTATACAGGTGGAGCTAAACGTTTTGTGACATACAATTTTGCTGATGATTATGGAACTGATTTTGCTGATGACCAACCGGAAACAGTAGTAAACAGTATGCAGATACATTTTTTTATGCCAGCAAATGAATCTTATATAAGCTGGAAGAAAAAAATCCGCAAAGCTTTGTTTGATGCTGGCTTCACATTTCCGGAAGTTATCATACAGACAGAAGATGAGAATACTATCAGACATATGATTTTTGAATGTAGCATTGAAGAATAAAGGAGAGATGAATTATGGCATATATTGGATTAAGAAAACCGATCATAGCACAGAGAACAGGAGATGGAAAGTACAGCACACCATTTGTATTAGGTAAAGCGATTTCCTTAAATGTAACGCCTAACTACGCTGAAGGAAGTTTAAATGCAGATGATGGTCAGGCTGAATATGACAAGGAATTTAACTATGCAGATGTTACCCTTGGAACGAGTACGCTTCCTATTGAAGCACATGAAAAAATGTTTGGACATACAGTGAGTACTGAAGGCAAAGAAGTAACAATGAATGCAAATGATGAAAGCAGCTATGTGGGTACAGGATGGGTAACCGTTGAAAAGATTGATGGGGTACGTTTCTTTACAGCGAATGTTCTTGTAAAGGTAAAATACAGCGAACCATCTGAGGAATATTCTACAAAAGGAGATTCTATTGAGTATAAGACTCCATCTATTTCGGGCCGTGCATTAAAGGAAGACGATGGCACATGGAAAAAGGTCAAGCAGTTTGATACAGAAAAAGAAGCTCTCGACTATATTTATAAATTCTTTGGTGTAACTAGTTCTCAGGAAAGTGCCTGAAAAGAGAATACAGAGGGCTGGTAAGAATGCCAGCCCTGGAAAGGAACGAATATGCTTGGAATAAATATAAACCATATTGAATTATCGGGAGTAAAACTTCCGATCAGATGTGACATGCTAGTCCTTGAAAAGATTCAGGAAGACTATGGAGATATCTCAGAATTTGAAAATAAGCTGATTGGCTTTGAACCGATCTACAATGAAGACGGAAGTGCAAAAGTAAATGAAAATGGCAAGAGTGTTGGAAAATCGACACTGCCAGATATTAAGACCGTGCACTATGGACTGTGGGAATTTGTAAAAGAGGGAATTGAATGCAGCGAACAGGAAATAAAGTACTCTGAAAAAGATCTGATCCGGATGGTGGATATCAGTATTGGAGAACTGAGTGATCTGTTACACGAAGAGTTTATGAGATGCTTTAAAAGAAAAAACCAGAACCCCACGCAGAAGGAGACGAAGGAGAAAACACCATAAATTTTGCGTGGGTTATTCTCATTGGTCATGAAATAGGCTATACAGAAAATGAAATATCAAAAATGTATTTTGGAAAATGGTGTGATATGTTTGCTGAATATCGTAATTTCTATAATTTCAAGACCAAAAGGTGTCTTTTTGAAGAGAAAAAGGAAGTTTCACTTATGGACTTGTAAGACTACAAGGAGTATAATATAAGCAACAAGAAAAGTTTCGTATAATAAAAAGGGTGACTCTTTATGAATGGAAAGCAAAAAGCAATACGATGGATGAAATATCATGCGGGAAGTACGATTGTACTTGCTTTATTTGTATTTGTTGCATGCCTTGGAGGTTTTGATATGCAACCGGCATTGCTTATATTATCATTTGCAATAGCAGCAGTCCTGCTATTTTCTATAGAATATCTTTTTTGGAAAGCTGTGATATGGATCATGGGAGCGAGGTTTGTTGCAAATCTATTAAATGATCCGTGGATTATAAAAAAATAAGATCTGCTTACTGTGTGATGGTAAGCAGATTTTTTATTGCTAAAATAGGAGACTGAGCATGGCAAAGCAGAGAAAAATAGGTGCAATTATTGCGCTGGATGGAGAGAGAGAATTTAAGACAGCGGTAACATCGTGCAATAAATCACTGGCAACAATGAAATCAGAAATGAAACTGGTCAGTGCTCAGACGACAGGAAGTGCGAATACACTTGAAGCGTTAAGAAAAAAACATGATGTTTTACAGCGTACTTTAGATGAACAGGCAAAAAAAGAAGAAGCTGTAAGAAAAGGTTTGGAACATGCACAGGAAGATTATAACCGGGTAGGCTCTGAACTGGAACAGTATAAAACCAAACTGTCAAAAGCCCAGGAAACATTAAAGAAAATGGAAGAATCACAGGATACAACGAAGGAGGCTATGGCCGAACAGCAGAAGGTTGTATCAGAGTTATCTACCACTGTGGAGAAGGGCGAAGTTAGTTATCAGAAAGCAGAAAGCCGTGTACAGGACTGGAAGAAGAGTCTGAATAATGCTGAAGCACAGACAATCACTGCAACAAGAGCATTGAATGAGAACAGTGCGTATATGCAGGAAGCTGAAAAGTCTGCTGATGGGTGCGCAACATCAATCGACGCATTCGGAAAACAAGTCAATGTGGCAGCAGAAGCAACCGATAATCTGAATACTTCAGTCAATAAGATTTTTGTCACGGAAAAGATTGGCGAGATTGCAGACAATATTTCCGGAAAGATGCGTGATCTGGCTTCCAGTGCATATGATGCGACGAAGGAATTGGATGAAGGCTATGACACCATTGTCACCAAGACCGGTGCAACAGGAAAAGCATTAGATAGTCTTCAGGAAAGTGCAAATAATGTTTTCGGGGACATGCCTGCAGATATGCAGGATGTCGGAACAGCAATCGGAGAAGTAAATACACGTTTTGGACAAACCGGAAAAGTTCTGGAGGACACATCAAAACAGTTCATGAAATTTGCTGAAATCAATGGTACGGATCTTAATGAATCTATCGATGTATCTGACAGAATTATGGAACAGTTTGGAATCACTACAGAACAGACCAGCGGATTTCTTGGATTATTGACACAGAGAGGACAGGAAACCGGAAAAAGCGTGACTGAGCTGATGTCACAGCTGGATTCTAATGCGGCATTGTTTAAAGAGTTAGACCTTAGCGTGGAAGAATCAGCCAATTTACTTGCAATATTTGAGACAAATGGTGTTGATGCTGGAGTTGCATTAAAAGGACTGAAAACAGCTACAAATAATTATGCAAAAGAAGGGCTGAGTGCAAGGCAGGGACTTGAAAAGACAATTGACAGGATTAAAAAAGCGAAGACTAGCACAGAAGCTCTTGCATTGGCACAGGATACTTTTGGAAGCAAAGGCGCTCAGGTCATGGCTGATGGAATCAGAGAGGGCAGGATCAGCCTGGATGATTTGTCGGATTCTATGGATAACTACAAAAATGTAGTAGAGGATACATTTGAAACTACATTGGATCCATGGGATAAAGCAACTATAGCGGCAAATAATCTGAAGACTGCAGGTTCAGAATTAGTAGGAGAGTTTTTTGAAGTGTTAGCACCAGCGATTGATTCTGCTACTGATACAGTAAAAAAGATTTCGAAGGAGTTTCGGGAACTACCAGAACCAGTAAAAGAAGTTACAGCAGTTGTTGGCGCAGTAGGAGCTGCGGCAGGAATCGCCGGACCACAGATCCTAAAGGTATATAGTGCGGTAAAAACACTAAAGACTGCATCAGAAGCAGGAAAAGCAATAGAGACATTAACGACTGCTCAAACAGCAATGACTGTAGCAACGGAAGGTGCAACTGTTGCCCAGAGCGGCTTCAATCTTGCAATACTGGCAAATCCGGCCACGCTCGTTGTAGGGGGAATTGTTGCCCTTACAACTGCACTGGTTGTTTTCTCAAAAAATACTGGGACAGCAAAAGATTCCACACATGAATTGGCAGATGCGGCAGATGATGTCAATGAGAGTGCTGGTAAAGCAGCGAAAGCTCTGAATAAGGCTACCGATGGCATCAAAGACGCAGTATCAGGAAATGCCGCCAGTGAAGCTACAGCATATAAGTTAGTTGATGAATTGGATGCGCTGACAAGCGAAACAAAATTAACAACTGCTGAGCAAAACAGAATGAAAACAGTAGTTGGAGAATTGAATACGATGTTTCCTGATATGGGACTTGAGATTGATTCTGTAACCGGGAAACTCAATATGGGTTCTGAAGAAATGAAGAACTATATAAAAAATTCTCTTGAAATGGCTAAGATCGAGGCTGTTCAAAAAGCTGTCAAAGAGACAACGGAAAAACTTGTTGATGCTGAAATTGAACAGACCAAATCCGAGCAACAGCTTCAGAAAACAACGGATGCACTGACTGAAATTCAGAAAAAAAGAGAAGAAGCTGAGCAGGCAGTAATCGACAAACAAAAGGAACGGGAAGAGGCTCAAAGAAAACTGAATGATGCTGAGTATGCAGGCACTGAAACAGCTGAGGAACTAATGGCGAAGATCTACGATACATCAGAAGCTCAGATTGAGTATAACGGTGTCTTGATGACTGTATCAGATGCCTGTATGAAAATGGCAGAAGATGAGCAGATTCTCACTGAGAAAAAGGGAGAGCAGGAAGAAGCACAGAAAAAACTAAATGATTCTGTTAATGATGCACAGGAAGAAATCAATACATACACAGAGTATATTGAGAGTAACACTGTGGCTGCAGAAAATAACACTGATGCGACCAATGTCAATACAGATGCAGTTAATACCAATACGGAGGCTGTGGAACAGCAACAGGCGGTAGCCAGTTTGAGTATAGAAACTGCAGGACAACAGCTTGAGGCATTCAACAGTCTTTCGCAGGCACAACAGACACTGGCTACGGATGTAACGAATGCAGTTCTGACAATGCAGGAAAGCGTGCAGAATAGCCTTGACTCTCAGATGAATATGTTTGAAGAGTTTAATGCCGGTACAGAAATATCCAAAGACACTTTATTATCAAATATGCAGAGCCAGATTGATGGTGTAAGGAATTGGGAACAGAATCTGACTGAACTTGCTGAAAAAGGTGTCGACGAGGGATTACTGCAGAAGCTGGCCGACATGGGACCTGAAGGCTCAACATATGTGCAGGCATTCAATTCTATGACCACGGACGAGTTGGCGAAGGCAAATGATTTATGGAAACAAAGCGTAGATATTAAATCAATGAGCGAGCAGTGGGGGCAGGACCTGACACAGGCTGTAGGAGAATTGGCAGCAGGAGGAGAAAATGCATGGCAGGAACTCGGACAGTCTATGAACATGCAAGCCAACGAGAGTGGTAAATATACCGTGCAAGGTTTGGCTGAGGGAATGCAGGAGGCTCAGAAACAGGCGACAGAAGAGGGCAAAGATCTTGGAATCAAGACGATTGACAGTATAAATAAAGCATCTGGAGTAGCTTCACCATCTAAAAAGACGAGGCAGTCAGGCAGATATATTGTATCCGGGTTGACACTTGGAATAAAAGATTCTAAAAGCACGGCAGTTAATATGGCGGTGGAACTTGGAAATGATACTGTTAAAGCGATTTATAATGCATTACAGCGGGGAAACCCACGCGTAAAGACGATTGCAGCGGCGGTTGGAACAAATGCAACAAGATCCATGACAAAGTCAGTTGATACCAATGCAATATACAATACGGGGTTAAATATGACATATGGTCTGGCAAATGGAATCACAGCAGGAAGGTCCAGCGTAATAAATGCAGTAGCGAATATGTGTGCATCGGCTGTTAATGAGGCAAGAAGCCGGCTGGATATACACAGTCCATCAAAGGTATTTGAAAAGATTGGGTCCTATACTGCAGAGGGTTTTGGAATAGGATACGAAAATAAAATGGAGGATATCAATGGAACCATTCGTGAAAGCATGAGCTATCCAGATAATCTCCAAAGACAGACACAAACCAGGAATACTGCAGTTCCGGAAAAAACTATGGATGCTTTAATGGAATATCTGCCATATCTGCAGATAATTGCAGAAAAGAAATATATGGCTTATGTTGATCAGAATCAGGCAGTGGATGCACTCGGAGAGAAAATATCCAATAATACTGCTTTGAGAACAAGGAGGATGAGATGAAAGTCAATGGTATCGATATAAGCATATTTTCAGCAAAACAGTTGAGATATGAAATAGAACATAGAGAAGCTGAGCCACAAAGTGAGTGGCCAGCAGCACTTGAAACACCTGTTATGGAAAAGAGCACAAAAGGATTTAAGACAATAACCGTGGCTGTTGCAGTATATGGCAAAGGAAAGGAAGATGTTATACATAATCGAAGTGATCTACTGGCAATCATGTATGAAAAGCTGGAACTGGAACTTGACGGATATTCGAATCGTTTTGAATGCGTACTGGATAAAATAACAGTGAAAGAGGCTATTAAACGTAAATGCCACGAGGTGACGCTGAATTTTATAGGCTATGAATTTGGTGAAGAGATATCAATAAATATGACAAATACAATAAAGTCTATAACCGTAAAAGGAAATGACGAGGCGCCTTGCGTTGTAGAAATCACACCATCAGTAGATTTAGCATCTGTGGATGTGGATGGAATAGCTTATAATCACATATCCGGAGATAAAGAGACAATTACGATCAGGAACCTCAAAGCCGGAAAAACGGTTATCATTAACGGAGAAGATTGTACGGTCTTACAGGAAGGGGCTAACAAATTTGCCGATACGGATATGTGGGAGTTCCCGGTTCTGAAGCCGGGAGCAAATACTATAAGCTGTTCAAGTGATAAATGTACGGTTACACTGAAATATAAACCAAGATATGTATAGGAGAAAAATAGAATGAAGTTGAAAAATAAAACAATTAAAGAGATTCAGAAGATACTTACTGTTGTTGGAAATAAAGAGATCGATGACTGGCAGCTGGCTTTTAAAATCGCAAACAATAATTATAAATTAATGCGGGCAGCAGAACCGATCATTAAAGTAGAGAACGATATTCTGAGAAAATACGGAGAAAAGGATGAAAATGGTGAACTTATTGCCAGCAGGGATGGAACAGTGAAGATTGTTGACACCAAAAAATATGGGCAGGATATAAAGACACTCATGGAGACAGAAAACGATGTTGAGGTAGAATATTTCAGCAAGAGCGAAGTTTCTAAGATGCACATCACACCGAATCAGATTGTATTATTGATGCCGATCATTGAATAACAAATGATTCAGAAGGGATTTTGTATTGTATGCTGAGAATATTGGATAAAAACAAAGTCCCGGTAAAGGGACTGAAAAAATATACGGATTTGTGTATAGAGAGTGCTCTGGAACTGGATGACAGAACACTCTCTTTTTCTGCACCCTACAGAAATATAAGAAATGCAATCGAAAATGAAGGATATATCGAAACCAAAGATGACCGCTATGTTGTGAAAGAGATTGAAAAGACTTCAGGAGGTACAGCCAAGATCCGGGCACAGTTGGATCTGGAATCATTGGAGGGAAAAGCTTTTCGCGAATTCCGGTCAGAAGAGCAGACCATCAGAAATGCCCTGCAGCTTGCGTTTGCAGGCACGGGCTGGACGATTGGAATATGCGAAGTAAGTAAGAAAAGAACATTATCAATGTCTAATGCTTCTGCACTGGATGTATTAAAGCAGGCTCTTAAAACATACAGATGCGAGATTACGATCAATTCAAAGGACCAGATAATTCATATATACACTTCGGTCGGTGAAGATAAAGGATGCTATTTTTCCAATCAGCTGAATCTGACAAAGCTTACTGTACAGTCAACCTCGTATGATTTCTATACAGAGATAGAGCCATATGGTAAAGACGGATTGACTATTGAATCGGTGAATGATGGTAAGACATATCTGGAAAATCATCAGTACAGTTCAAAAGTCAAAAGATGTATCTGGAAAGACGAAAGATACACAGTTCCGGAATCACTGAAAGAGGATGCAGAGGCAAAGCTTAAAGACATGAGCAAGCCTTATGTATCATATTCAGCGAATGTCATAGACTTAGCAAAGCATTCTGAAAAATACAGCATTCTCGAATATGACATAGGCGACACGGTGACGCTGCTTGATGATCTCACCGATACCAGGGAAGAACAGCGTATTGTAGGCATGAAGATCTATCCGGATGCACCGGAAAAGAATAGCTGTACGCTGGCGAATAAAGTACTGACATTTGATGAGCTTGCTCAGAAATATGAAGATACTGCGAATACTGTTGACAACATCACAAATGATAATGGCCAGATTGATGGTGATACGATTGATGGGATCTATAGTAGGCAGGTCATTGACCTGGAAGATGGAATTATTAATTCTGTATACATACAAGAACTCAATACGAAATATGTACAGGTTTCCGGGAAACTGGATGCAGTTGAAATCGAGACCGGAAGCATAAAAGGAAACGTTGCAGAATTTGAAGAGACTTATACAAAAAGGCTTGAGGCTGCAGAGGCAGACATTAAAACCATTCGTACTACAGATTTCTCAGCTGTATATGGCGAGATTGATATCCTTAACTCGCTGTACGCAAATCTTAAAGTTGTACTTTCCGGATCAGCTGGTATCGGTGATCTGCAGAACATCCACCTGACTTCTGATAATGCGGTAATCGATACAGCGCTGATCAGAACGGCAGTGATGGAATCAGTATCCATTGCAGATCTGCTTGCCGGTACGATCAGTACCAATAAGTTCAAGATCATGTCAGATGATGGCGGCATCCAGATATCCGGGGCAACCCAGCAATGGAAAGATGATAACGGAGTTGTAAGGATGCAGGCTGGCCGGGATGCACAGGGGAACTTCACATTCGAGCTTTTTGACGAAACAGGAAAAGGAGTTCTGATCGATTCCACTGGTGTGCAGCCAGGAGCGATTGCTGATGGACTTATTGTGAATGAGATGGTTTCTGACACGGCCAACATCGCCGCTTCCAAGCTGGATATAGACAGCCTGTTCACAGCAATCAATGATAGTACTCAGGTCATCAAGAGTAACCGTATCTGGCTGGATGATTCCGGACAGAGCCTGAACCAGGCTTACACCAAGATGACCAAGAACATCACCGAGATTGAATCCACGGCAAGCTCTGCATCAGACAGTGCATCTGCGGCGGCAGACGCAGCCAAGAAAGCACTGGAAACCTTATCCGGAATCTCAACGCTGGACGCAATGTCAGCATCACTAAATAATGATGCTCATGTGGTTCACACCTACACGGATGGTACCGGTGGGGATTACAGTTCCTGTTATACAGTCTTCTCAGTGTTCCTGGGCGATACAGATGTATCTGATCATATCGATGAGATCAAGGCTGTAGCATCAGCTGGGATCACCGGCATATGGAATCCCCAGACAAGAAAGTACCAGATAACTGCCATGTCTACGGATAGCGGATATGTAGATATATCGGCACTGTATGGCTTGGAAGGGAAGGTGCTGTTGGTTGGTGGGAAGGGACTTGTGATCGGTGGCAAGACGATGATTGTAAAGTCCATGGGTTCCTGGATTACAAAGCGTTTCTCAGTGAGCAAGGCGAAAGACGGCAAGATTGGTCTGAGTTATGATCTTCGGGTTAGCACCCAGATTATCCGGAAGCAAAAAGATGACAAAACACTGAAACCGGCAAATGTAACGTTCTCAGCTTATAAGAATGACAATGGATCCGTGAGCAGCTATTCCGGAAAATTCCAAATCGAAGAATCAAAGGATTCCGGAAAGACCTATGAGATCAAGTATGGCTCCTCATCCGCTGAACTGTTGACGGTATACACACCATCATCTCCGGATGCGCAGATCATCCGGTGTTCCCTGTACGATTCTTCCGGAGTGCAGCTCTTGGACACTCAGACTGTATCAATCATATCAGATGCTGCAGGATTTGCACAGGACATTGCAGCGGTGGACCGAAAAGCCCAGGAAGCAAAAGAAGCGATTCAGACTACTTCACAGGAAGTAACTGAGATCAAGAGTGGCATGGAAGGCTTTGAGACGAAATTATCCAAGACCACAACAGACCTGCAGGGAGTGATCGATGGAACACTCCTGTACAACACCAAGTGTCAGGACAACGGAGACGGTACCACGACTGTATCGGCGGCATTGTATAAGGCCGGCGCAGAAGTCACGAAAGAATATCCGGCAGCGTGGTTCTCCTGGAGCAGGAGGACAGAGCAGGGAGAAGCTTTCCTACAGTACGGATATTCAGTAACAGTAAACAATGATGATTATATGTTCGGCGGAGTTGTAATCGGACAGTTTATCAGATATGTGCAGATGACTCTTACAGTAGGAGATAAGCTCCTCGTGATCGGAAACAAAGCCATGTGCGTAAATGTAGATGCGTAAGGTGTCCGAATCGGACACCAGAAAGGAGAAAAAATATGGCATTACCACAGGACGGTCAGAATGCGAATGGACTGACCAAAGTAACAGAGATTCCAAAAGGAAAAGAACTGATTTTTATTGATCCGACAACAAATGAAGGCGGGATTATCACCCTTGAGGACCTGACAACACAGATCCTCAATAAATTGACATCAAAGATCTTCACTCTGGACCAGGGAAATATCACCCTGATAGAAGCTTTAAACAAATTAAATAGTAAGACTCGATATTTATATTTTGGTACACTTGATAAAAAACTAGAGGATTTGGATTTTCTATCTTTCTCTGTCCCTAATGGCGGAGGCGAAGCTGTTAACTGCGTTGCCTGGTTTGGTAAAGACTTTATAAGTTTTACATATATATCTAAAGAAAAACAAATATTAGTAATGCAGAATCCCTCTGTGTACAGTGCTACCATGCAGGATGAAATCTCTATAGAAGTCAGACATAAAGATGGTTCAAATTTTTCAAACAATCATCATGGTTTTTTCCTTACTCGTAAGCGTTAAAATAGTAACTCCTTTTTTGCGGTAGAATCTGTTCCAGAATCAAATGATCTGAATGACTGTAAAGCAAAAGGGTATACTCGAATTCATATGTGGAAAATGCTAGCCACTAGTTTGAATAGTCCCACCTCCAATGCTGATTTGTTTGTGTTTTATATCGCATCTAGTAATTACAACGATATGTACGGAACTCAAATCGTATTAGGTGCTTACAGAAATAACATCTGGATCAGAACTTATGCTGATAAAGCATGGGATAATTGGAAGAGCATATAAAATAGTAAGGCATTAATGCATAATAAGGTGTATTCTACTAATTATGACACGACTAATTTAGAAACTATTGAAATTGATTTAGGAGGAGCTGCTGGCAATGCTGCTGAAATTCTTTTAATGGATAAATATCGGATGATTTTCGTCCATGCATATTCTGCCGATGGAAAGACTATTGCAGAAATAAGTACCAAAACAATCTATGGTGATAATGTAACACCAGCAACTAACAACACTATCATTTCGATTCACGTTGGCACATGGGCTTCTGGAACTGTAATTATGTCATACAATAAGGAGCTTCCTTCGTTTTCAATAAAATAGTAACCCTCTTATGATTTGCTTACACACCTCCGATTTA
>OLRE01002339.1_pt1 | contig 15686 bp, 15 predicted proteins | sample 1672461 | NCBI WGS metagenome assembly OLRE01 (sample SAMEA3136688, study PRJEB25190) | human gut metagenome | biome: human gut; feature: human-associated habitat; material: faeces | place: Austria | collected 2013
TAAGTACCGGCTGTGTCAGAAGCACCTGCTTATGAATAATAAATTGAATACAACGTTCCAAGGGTGTTGAGTTTTGCCGACTAAAATTAAGAAAAAACGAGGGACTGTTGGAAAATATAAGCTATTGGCATCAGTGGATTGTCTCTAAAAAGCAAAATTTCTGTAATTGTTGGGCATGATTTTTATGGAAAGGTGTGTGGTGATGTGGAACGAAAGAGGAAGTACAGGGCGTGGTTGGTAGCAGCGTTGGTGGTTAATCTTGTGGTTTTGGCTGGTTTTGCTATGAGATGGTGTCGATCTGAAGACAAGGTATCGGTTGATTTATCGACGAAGGTGTCAGCGGAGGTGTCGGACAGACGGTATGTGATGCCGGTGGGGATGCCGGTGGGGCTTTATATTCACACGAAGGGTGTGATGGTTCTGGGGACGGGGAAGGTGACGACGATTTCGGATGAGGCGGTTGAGCCGGCGAAGACGGTGTTTAAGAAGGGGGATTATATACTGAGCATTAATGGCACGAAGATTCGCAATACCAGTCAGGCGATGAGTCTGATTCAGGCCTGCAAGGGCAGAATGCTTAATTTTGAAGTGTTGAGGGATGGGGAGAATATTCATTTAACCATGGAACCTGTGGAGACGGCAGCAGATGTTTATAAGATCGGGGTATGGCTCAGGGATGATACCCAGGGAATCGGGACGATTACCTATATTGATGCCAATCAGCGATTTGCGGCCCTGGGACATGGGATTACGGATGCAGATACAGGTATTTTGATGGATATCAGTCACGGTATGGTTTATCAGTCCAATATTTTGTCCGTTGTCAAAGGGTCTCAGGGGACACCAGGGGAAATCGTTGGTACCATCGATTATCAGAAAAAGAACCGTGTGGGAACGATTACGGCTAATAGCGACTGCGGCATTTTCGGCACTATGGACAGTGCGTATCTGGCTTATGATCCAGAGAAAGCTGTGCCGGTGGCACATCCTGAGGAGGTGACGGAAGGACCTGCCCAGATTATCTGTACAATGAATGGTGAGACAGAAAGTTATGAGGCTGAAATTCAGAAAATCGATGTGAAAAACAGTGCCCATAAAAATTTTGTTCTTCAGATTACCGATGAAGAGCTTCTGGGAAAAACAAACGGCATTCTTCAGGGGATGAGTGGCAGCCCGGTTCTTCAGGATGGGAAGCTGGTGGGGGCTGTCACCCATGTCTTTGTCAATGAGCCTACTAAAGGATATGGCATTTTTGCCGAAAATATGCAGAAGGCAGAAGAATAAATGGAAAAGAGCAGGATGTTGCGGCATAATCATTGGCTGTGACATCCTGATAATCATTTCGTGAACGGATCTGGCGTAGAATGCCTGAATGTAAAGCCCCTTTTTTGTTGTGGATTCAGGTGTTTTATGGTAAGATTATAATATTAGTTGTTCGGTGCAAACGGTATCTCAGAGGGAGTTTTGAAGGACATATCAGCCTGAAGCTGACTGGCAATCATGGAGGATTGACATAGTTATGGAAGAGGAAATGCGATGCTTAACAAGCGAAGCAGAAGATTACAAAGAACTGCAGAAAATTATTCTAGCAGTAGATGAAGTCATGGAAAATACGGCGCTTTTGGACAATATTAAAAGTGAGGACGAGCTTGAACAGGTGATGCCTGTCCTGCTGGCTTCTCTGGGAAAGTATGCCCAGGCGGATCGTTCTTATATTTTTGAGTTAAAACCCGGATCCACAGAAATGCTGCATATGACGCATGTCTGGTGTGCGGAAGGAATCTCTCCCACATTCAGGGAGATGCAGGATTTGTCTTTGTCTATAATGCCTAACTGGTTTTCAATCTTGAATAGGGACAGAGTGGTTGTTACATATGATTGGGAGGCAGATCAGGACAGATGGCCTGAGGAGTATCAGCTGTTTTCAGGGCAGGGAATTCATTCAATTATTATCATTCCGCTTATTTCCGGAGGTATGATTACAGGGTATATTGGAATGGATAATCCGCAGCACCGGAGAATAGAACTGTCAGTAAGCCTGCTTAAGGGAATCAGCGGTCACATCGGCGGACTGAAAGAGAACCTGTATATGGTGAAACAGTTAGAAGAGAATCAGACATCGCTGCAGGAAAGCCTGAAAGAACTGAACAAAGAAAGAAAAAAGCTGGAGGATGCCCTGGCAGAGGCAACGCTGAACAGTGAGATCATAGGTTCCATCAGTAAGATATACTGGCTGATTTACAGGATAGATCTGGTTGAAGGAATTTATGAAGAGATATCAGCGGCACAGGAAACACACAAGTTAACCGGCAAAAGGGGCTATATTTCAGATATTCTGGAAGAAATGTGCAACAAGATCGTATCAGATGAACATCGGCCGATGATGCGAGAATTTTGGGATGTATCCACATTGCCGCAGCGTTTAAAAGAGACAGACAGTATTGCTATTGAATATCAGACAAGAAGCGGCCCATGGAACAGGGCGAGAATCATAGCAAAGAAACGAGACATTGACGGCAATGTCTTAAATGTCTTGTATGTGGTTCGAAGAATTGACAGAGAAAAACAAAAAGAAATCGAATATAAACAGCAGTTAATGGCTGCAGCGGAGGATGCCCGCCGGGCGAATATGGCAAAGACGGATTTCCTTCGCCGGATGAGCCATGATATCAGAACGCCCATCAATGGCATTCAGGGAATGATATCCATTGCTGAACATTTTCCGGATGACATTGCAAAGCAAAAAGAATGTCGGGACAAAGTCAAAGAAGCATCGGGATTTCTTCTTGATCTGGTCAACAACATCCTGGATATGAATAAACTGGAATCCGGTGCGATTGTGCTGGAGCATGTACCTTTTAATTTACGGGATGTTTTGCAGGAGACCAATGATATCGCAGAGATGAATGCCGAACTGCGAGGATTGCAGGTATCTATTGATCATACCCGGATCAGACAGGAACATCTGATTGGAAGTCCGCTGCATTTGAAACAGATTCTGCAGAATATTGAAGGAAATGCCGTCAAGTATAACCGGGAAGGCGGTTCTATTTCTTTGACTGCCTCAGAAATCAGCCGCTGCATCACGCGCAGAGCCTTTTCGGCATCATCCAGGGGTTCCAGATGATCCTCAGACGCCCGTCCAAGGAGCACAATACCGCCGAGAGGATAGGTCTTTGTTGTAAAAATGCCGGAAGTTCCGCACCATGGAATACCATAAACCTGATATTGGCCATTTTCTATGCCAATCAAATTGAGATCACCATTGAGATAAGGCGTACCAATCAAATCATGCCAGAGCGCGGTGTGGGTAGATTTGCCCATACCGGAATGGCCGGAAAACAGCCAGGCTTTTCCGTGATAAAGAATGGAAGCAGAATGAAGGGCGAAAAGGCCATGCATGCCGGCAAGATACAGAAAGAAAAAGCGAATTGCATGAAAAATATGATCACTTTCTTCCTCATTCATCGGTTGACGGCAGTAAATGCGCACATAATGCCCATCCTTTGTCATTCGGGCTTCAAATATATTGGTCATCTCAGGAAAAACTATCCGGTACATATCCTCATTTTCATAAAGGGTCAGTTCACGATTCTGAATCAGAACATTTCCCGGCGGACACCATGAGGGCGGTGTGAGAACCGCTTCAATCTTCTGATTGATACTTTGGGTATTAGAGGAATCGGAATCATCGGAAAAAGATTCTTTATTGGATAAAGTGTGCCCTTTAGATGAGGTATCCGTTTTTTTGGAAGCTTCTGTTTCTATATAAAAGGCTTCGAAGGATGTCGGAAATATTTCAGCCGGACCATATAGACCAATGCGCAGATTGGCAATCTGCATCGTTCTGTATAATGGTGTTCCCTGAGGAGTCAGATCTTCCCGCAGATATCCCATATTCAGCATATCCCTGACAAAAGTATGGATATCATCAGAAAGTGCAGGAAGATCATGACTGTCAATTTCATAATGTTCGGCCAATGCTGCAATCAGCTGAGGCTCGGACATGGGTTGAGCCAGTGTCTGCCATATAAAAACACCGGTTTCATTCAGCTGACAGCCCTTTTTCTGCTCCGCCACAGCCTGTCCATAGGGAAGCAGCCATGACGTATCATTGATTGTTTGTAAAAGGTAACATTTTTGTCGTTTCAACATAATAAAAGTCCTTTGTAAAAAAATTCATTGATTTTCCTATATTGTATCAGATATGTGTTTTTTTTTCACTTGATTTTTAAATGAAAATAGTGTATAAATAAATGCAAAGAACGACTATCAATGGTGATATCAGAACCGGATAGTCGTTTTTTGTTTTACAGGAAATTGCTTTCCTGTAAAGTAAAAAAACGCTCTGCGGGGAATTAAAAAATCAGGATAAGGAATGCTGGTGTATTTGCCAGATCAGGAAGGAAGTTCTGTGTCATGTATCGAGTCATGTTGGTAGAAGACGATAGTGCAGTCAGATATGTATACAAGAGAATGAAGGCCTGGGGAGAAAATGGTTTTTCCATTTCGGAGGAGGCCGCCAATGGACGTCAGGCTGAAGAAAAAATTGAAAAAGGTGAAGTGGATATTGTTTTTACGGATATCCGTATGCCGCTGATGGATGGCATCACCCTTATGAAAAAAGTAAAAGAGGAAAAAAATCAGATTCCCTTTGTACTGATCAGTTCTTTTAGTGATTTTGAGTATGCCAGGGAAGGCCTGCGTCTGGGGGCGCTGGATTATATTATGAAGCCGCTGGAGGAGAAAGAACTGGATAACGCCCTGCAAAGGGCGAAGGAAGTACTGGGACAGAGCAGACAGAATCCGGTGATGGAGACAATCTGTAAGGTCTGCCCGGGCAGCATCAATCCGGGAGATCCCCTTTTACTGAGTTTCGGACGTTATCTGGAAGAAAATATGACATCGAATGTGACGCTGGAGGCGGCAGCGGAAGCGCTGAATCTGAATAAGGATTATCTTGGCAAACAGATCAAAGCTAAAACAGGTCTGAATTTTAAAATTTTATACCATGCGGTACAGATTGCGTATGCGAAAACACTGTTGAAGAATAAGAATTATAAAGTCTATGAAATCAGTGAAATGCTGGGTTATGCATCCGCAGATTATTTTACCCAGCAGTTTAAGAAAGTGACAGGCATGTCACCGGCCGCCTATAAAAAGCAGGCGATATAACGGATTTTTACAGGAAAAAGTCGGATTTTTCAGGTAGGAGCCGGTTTTACATTATGATATATTGTATACATCGAAAGGACGAAGAGGTCATTGCTTATAAGCAATGGCCTCTTTTGTGTTATAGGAAATAGGTGATGCCTTTCGAAAACAGAAATGATCATGAAGTAAAGCGAGGTAGAGATTATGAAGAAGAGAGTGATGAATGCAGCAGCTGCAGCGGTACTTGCTTTGTCTATGGCACTGATGACCGGATGTGGTTCCGGTTCGGGAAACAGCAGCAGTGAATCTGTGAAAGTGGGTTTACTCCATTCCATGACAGGTTCCATGGCCATTTCGGAACAGGCCGTTCTGGATGCAGAAAAACTGGCAATCAAGGAAATCAATGAATCTGGCGGTGTTCTCGGCAAACAGATTGAATATCAGGAAGAAGACGGTGCATCTGATCCATCCACTTTTGCGAGCAAAGCGGAAAAACTTGTGGATCAGGATGGTATCTCAACGGTTTTCGGGTGTTGGACATCTTCATCAAGAAAAGCCGTTAAATCTATTTTTGAAGACTATGATGCTTTATTATTTTATCCGGTTCAGTATGAAGGTATGGAGTCTTCATCCAATATCGTTTATACAGGTGCAGCACCGAACCAGCAGATTGTACCGGCCATTGAATATCTGATCGATCAGGGATATACCAAATATTTCCTTCTCGGTTCAGATTATGTATTCCCGAGAACAGCCAATATGATTATTCAGGCACAGCTGGAGGCAGCCGGACTTGAAGTGGTCGGAGAAGAATACGCTGATATGGATCAGACGGATTTTGCAGCCATCATTGCAAAAATCGAAGCAGCCCAGCCGGATGTTATCATCAACACATTAAACGGGACAGGCAATGTTTCCTTCTTCAAACAAATGTCTGAGAAAAATTATACAAGTGATAAATATATGACCATGTCCTTCTCTATTGCAGAGGAAGAGGTGGCAACCATCGGTGCGGATATTCTGAAAGGACATCTTGTTTCCTGGAACTATTATGAGACAACCGATACAGAGAAAAACAAAGAGTTTGTTGAGGCTTACAAAAAAGAATACGGAGAAAACCGTGTGACATCAGACCCTGCGGAAGCTGCATATGATGCGGTTTACCTCTGGAAGGCAGCAGTGGAAAAAGCAGACAGCTTTGAAGTGGATGATGTACTGGCAGCCATTGAAGCAGGCGGCATTTCCTATGATGCACCGGAAGGTACAGTTACCATCGACGGAAGCAATCATCATCTTGCCAAACCGGTCCGCATCGGTGAAGTCAGAGATGACGGACTGATCTATGAAATCTATTCTACAGATGCACCGGTTGAGCCGGATCCGTATTTACAGACTTATGACTGGGCCGTAGCAGCAGGCATCAAACCACTGGAAGAATAAGTGATTGTCGGGAGGTACGCAGATATGGCAGCTATAATGAATACAATATTTAACGGACTGAGCCTGAGTTCCATTTATTTACTGGTGGCGTTGGGTCTGGCAGTGACATTCGGACTGATGGGTGTGATCAATATGGCACATGGCGAATTTGTCATGATCGGAGCTTATACGACTTATGTGATACAGGAACTGATGGGAGGCAATGGAAGTGCTGCCTATCTGCTGTCCATTCCGGCGGCATTTGCGGTCACATTTTTACTGGGATGTGTATTTGAAAAAGTCCTGATCACAAAATTATATGGAAGAAAAATTGACAGTCTTCTTGCAACCTGGGGAATCAGCCTGATTCTCCAGCAGGCTGCAAGAAGTATCTTTGGATCACAGGGAGTGAATGTGAATGCACCAGCATTTTTGAAGAGCGGTTTAAAAGTTGGTGTGTGCACATTTGCGTATAATCGTATATTTATTATTGTACTGGTGGCACTTTGCCTGGCAGGTGTATGGCTTTTAATGAATAAAACTTCATTTGGTGCAAAAATGAGAGCAACCATGCAGAATCGTTCCATGGCACAGTGTATGGGCATCAATTCCAGAAAAATCGATTGCCTGACATTCGGCATCGGTTCCGGTCTGGCAGGCATTGCAGGATGTTCTGTGGCACTGCTGGGTTCCGTTGATTCTACTGTCGGCCAGAATTATATTGTTTATTCTTTTATGACCGTTGTTCTGGGCGGTGTAGGCAATCTTCTTGGCACGGTGATAGGTGCAGTGATTATTGGTTTTTCAAGTATTATGATTGAGGCACATCAGGGGGCTTCCATTGCGAGAGCCATTGTATTATTGATTATTATCGTCTTTCTGCAGTTCAGACCGAAGGGCCTGTTTGTTATCAGAAGCAGAAGTCTGGACGAAGAGTAGGAGGATGAAGAACATGATGAAAAAACATATTTGCTTTGCGGCGATAGCCATTGCCCTTGCGGCTATTCCATTACTTGTTTCCTCCACATCCCTTGTACAGTTTCTGGGGAAATGTATCTGTTTTTCTATCGTAGCCATTGCACTGGATCTGATCTGGGGCTATACAGGCATGCTGAGTCTCGGACATGGCATTTATTTCTGCCTGGGCGGTTACTGCATGGCGATGTATCTGAGACTCCGGGATAACGGCGGTGCATTGACAGATTTTATGCAGACAGGCGGTTTAAAAGAACTTCCGCTGTTCTGGCGGCCTTTCTTATCCTTGCCGCTGACATTGATTCTGATGCTTTTTATACCGGGGCTTCTGGCTGCGGTCATCGGCTTTTTCGTTTTCAGAAGCAGAATTAAAGGTGTTTATTTTTCAATTATTACCCAGGCACTGACATGGGCTGCTTATTCATTATTTATTGCCAACTCCAAGTATACAGGCGGCAATAATGGCATCACGGATTTTACATCCCTTCTGGGCAAAACCCGCGGTGCGGCCAACAAAGGTAATCTGATGGCGCTGTTCTGGATTGCACTGGTTGTTCTGATCATTGTGTATGCCGCAGCGTCCTGGATGGTTGAACGCAAATTCGGAAAACTGCTGATTGCCATCAGGGATGGTGAAAACAGAACCTATTTTTCAGGCTACTGTGTGAACAATTATAAGAATTTCATCTACACACTTTCAGCTGTCCTGACAGCTTTGGGCGGTGCCTTATATGTCAATTTTAATGGCAGCATCACACCGTCACAGATGACGATTTCTTATTCGATTACCATGATCATATGGGTAGCTGTGGGCGGCAGAGGAACAATTATCGGCGCGATCATCGGCGCATTTTTCATTAATCTCTGTGAATACAATCTGAGTTCAGGCTCACTGGCAGATATCTGGCAGTACATTATCGGATTGATCTTCTGCGTCACCATTGTATTCTTTAAGGGCGGTATTGTGGGCCTTTTCAGAGATCAGATTCCGGCACTGATCCGCCGGACAAAGAAAACAGCGAAGGAGGCGGCTTAAATTGGAAAAGAAAGACAGTGTTCTGAGCATTCGGCATATATCTGTTGTATTTGATGGATTTAAAGCCCTGACAGATGTGGATATCAATGTGAGCCGTCACAGTATTCATTTCTTTATCGGACCAAACGGTGCGGGTAAAACGACGCTTCTGGATATTATCTGTGCCAAGACAAAGCCAACATCCGGAACAGTCCATTTTTATCCGGAAAATGGCAAAGCCCTTTGTCTGACAGGTATGAAAGAATACAAAATTGTAAATGAAGGAATCGGAAGAAAGTTTCAGGTGCCTTCCGTATTTGTTGAGCTGACGGTTATGGAAAATATGATTTTGTCATTGAAGGGCCACAAAGGTGTCTGGGAATCTATTTTTTATAAATTATCTGAGGCGGACAGCGCCCACATTTTAAATACCCTGAAAAAGGTCGGTCTGGAGAATCGGGCAGATGTTAAGGCAGGCTCACTGGCGCATGGTGAGAAGCAGTGGCTGGAAATTGCCATGCAGCTTGTACAGCGTCCGGAGATCATTATGCTGGATGAGCCGGCAGCGGGCATGGGCAAACCGGAAACTTTCAGGACAGGCGAGCTTCTGAAGGAAATCAAGAAAGAATGCACCATTATCGTTGTGGAACATGATATGGATTTTGTCAAACAGATTGCGGATACAGTGACAGTGCTTCATGAAGGCAAAGTGTTAATGGAAGGCAACATTACAGATGTACTGGCAGATCAGACTGTTCAGGCAGTCTACCTTGGCAGAGGAGGTGAGCGGAATGCTGAAAATTAATCATATGGATGCTTATTATGGTGAAAGCCGTATCATAGCAGATCTGAATATGGAAGTGGAGAATGGAAAAATTGTCTGCCTGATCGGGCGAAATGGTGTAGGTAAGAGTACCACACTGAAAAGTATTATGGGATTGGTGAATACACCGAAAGGCAGTATTCTTCTGGATGAAAAAGAAATCATCAAAATGCCGACCTATGACAGAGTGAAGGCAGGGATTGGATATGTTCCTCAGGGAAGGGATATTTTTCCTCAGATGACGGTCAAAGAAAATCTGGAACTGGGGCTGACAACAACCGGCAGGGAAAAGAAAGTGCCGGATTATATCTATGATCTTTTCCCGATACTGCCAAAATTTGCAGCAAGACGCGGCGGGGATCTTTCCGGCGGACAGCAGCAGCAGCTGGCCATTGCCAGGGCACTGGTGACAAAGCCGAAAATATTAGTATTGGATGAGCCGACAGAGGGTATACAGCCGTCAATTATTCAGGACATCGGAAAGGCCATCCGCAGAGTGAATAAGGAACTTGGTATTACAGTGCTGATCGTGGAGCAGTATCTGGAATTTGTATTGGAGATTTCGGATTATATTTATATGATGGAAAAAGGCAATATTGTCATGCAGGGAAAGACAGGAGAACTGGATGCCCTGCAGATACAGAAAGCCATGACAGATTAGAACGAGGTGTTTTATGCAGGAAAAAACAGCATATGAACTGCAGCAGGCTTATGAGGAACTGGATCAGTTCTGCCATACACTTTCCCATGATATAAGGGCGCCTCTTTATGTGATTCACCAACTGGCGGAGCTGCTGCAGAATGAGATCAGAAAGGGCAATATGGAGGAGGCAGAGACAATATGCGGCATGCTGTCGGATAAAGCCAGCCAGGCGGCATCCATGACAGAAGGACTGCATCGGTTTTCCAGGGCTTTCTATGAGCAGCTGAACCGACAGAGCGTGGATATGAACCGGTTGTTTGATGAGGTCTTCGATGAACTGTCCATGCTTGAAAAAAACCGGATCATTCAGTTTGACAGAAAAGATATGCCGGAGGCTTGGGCCGATCCGGTACTGCTCAAAGTCGTCATTCAGAATGTACTCAGTAATGCCATTAAATTTACCCGCAACCGGAATGTTGCCAGAATCTGTGCGGAGGCTGTTGAAACGGATACAGAGATCTGCTACAGCGTCACGGACAATGGTATTGGTTTTGATGAGCAGTATTCAGATGAAGTTTTCAGGCTTTTCGGGCGCGTGAATATTTCGGAGGACTTTGAAGGGGATGGAATAGGCATGGCAACCGTAAAGAGAATTATGTTCAGGCATGGCGGTGACGTGAAGATAACATCACGTCCGGGCGAGGGAGCTAGTGTCCGTTTAATTTTACCGCGAAGGGAACAGGTGTGATCAGGAAGGAGCGGCAGATCATGAAACATTATATTATTACAATTGCAAGGGGTTTTGGCAGCGGCGGAAAAGAAATAGGGAGCAAACTGGCAAAGCGGCTTGACATCCCATGTTACGAATCACAGATATTGAAAATGGCTTCGGATTACAGCGGCATTAACGAAGATCTGTTTAATAAGGTGGATGAAAAGCTGACAGGGAAAAAGACATTTCTTGGAAAGCTGAAAAAAGTACCTTTCACATCCATTGCGGAGCCGAATACAAAGGAATTTGTTTCAGATGTCAATCTTTACAATATCCAGGAAATGATCATCCGGCAGCTGGCCATGGAACAATCCTGTGTGATTATCGGCAAATGTGCAGACTATGTTCTCCGGGATTATCCGAATGTAGTCAGTGTGTATATTGAGGCACCCAGGGAAGCCTGTGTTCGTTCTATCATGAATAAAATGGGAGTGACAGAAACGGAAGCCCACCGGTTGATTACACAGACGGATAAATACCGGTCAGATTATTACAGATATTATACAGGCGGACATGAATGGACCAATCCGGTTAATTATGACCTGACTTTAAACAGTGACAGGGTCGGACGTGATAAATGTGTCGATCTGCTGGAATGGTACTGCAAAGAAAAATTTCATCTGTAGGGAAGAAAAGGAGGCAGAAAGATGCATTTAACACCGAGGGAACAGGATAAACTCATGCTGCATCTGGCAGGGATGCTGGCAGGAGAAAGAAAGGCGCGGGGATTAAAATTAAATTATCCGGAAGCCATTGCTTATATCAGTGCTGGATTGCTTGAAATGGCAAGAGAAGGAAAATCAGTAACAGAGCTGATGCAGGCAGGACGGCATCTGTTGAAGACGGAAGATGTGATGGACGGCGTCCCGGAGATGATTCATGAAATCCAGGTGGAAGCGACTTTTCCGGATGGAACAAAGCTGGTGACGGTGCATGAACCGATTCTTTCTGAAGGAAAGAAAGTGCCGGGAGAAATTTTGTGTGAAGAAGGAGAAATTGAACTGAATACAGGAAAGGATACAGCGGTGATTGCTGTGACCAATACGGGAGACCGCCCTGTTCAGGTGGGCTCTCATTTCCATTTCTTTGAAGTGAACAAAGCCTTAAGTTTTCACAGGGCACTGGCTTATGGTATGCGTCTGGATATCCCGTCAGGAACAGCTGTCCGATTTGAACCGGGAGAGACAAAGAGAGTTCCCCTTGTGGCAATTGGAGGAACAAGAGAGGTTTATGGTCTCAATGGCCTGGTGGATGGATGTCTGGACGCACCGGGTCAGAAAGAACGTTCAATGAAAAAAGCGGCGGAAGCAGGTTTTAAGGAGGCAGAAGTATGAGCAGTATCAGCAGAAAACAGTACGCAGATATGTATGGACCGACAGTGGGAGACAGGATCCGGCTGGCGGATACGGATTTAATCATTGAGATTGAAAAGGACAGTACCTCCTATGGCAATGAGGCAAAATTCGGCGGCGGCAAAACACTGCGCGACGGGATGGGACAGTCAAGCACCGTGCGGGATGCGCATTGTCCGGATACAGTGATTACGAACTGTGTCATTGTGGATTACTGGGGAATTGTAAAAGCGGATATCGGTATAAAAGACGGAAAGATCTGCGGCATTGGTTTTGCAGGTAATCCGGGAATTTGTGACGGCGTTGCACCATCCCTTGTAATCGGAGCAGGAACGGAAGTCATTGCAGGGGAAAATCTGATCGTGACAGCAGGCGGAATTGACAGCCATATTCATTTTATCAGTCCAACCCAGGCAGAAACTGCATTGTACAGCGGAGTGACAACCATGATCGGTGGCGGTACGGGACCTGCGGACGGAACCAACGCGACAACCTGTACCCCTGGACGTTTTAATATAGAGCGGATGCTGGAGGCAGCGGAAGCGTTGCCGGTGAATGTGGGTTTCCTCGGAAAAGGAAACGGTTCATCAGAGGAAGTGCTGAGAGAACAGGTGGAAGCGGGTGCCTGCGGATTGAAGTTGCACGAAGACTGGGGTTCAACACCCCATGCCATTGATACCTGCCTGACTGTCTGTGATACGTATGATGTTCAGGCGGCCATTCACACAGATACATTGAATGAGGGCGGTTTTGTGGAAGACACACTGGCAGCTATCGGAGGAAGAACCATTCATACTTATCATACAGAAGGTGCAGGAGGCGGACATGCGCCGGATATTATCCGTGCGGCAGCTTACCCGAATATTCTTCCTTCGTCCACAAATCCCACCATGCCTTTTACCGTGAATACACTGGATGAACATTTGGATATGCTGATGGTCTGCCATCATCTGGACAAAAAAGTACCGGAGGATATTGCCTTTGCGGATTCACGTATCCGTCCGGAAACCATTGCGGCGGAAGATATCCTGCATGATATGGGCATCTTTTCTATGATGAGTTCTGACTCACAGGCCATGGGAAGGGTGGGAGAAGTCATTACACGTACATGGCAGACGGCGGATAAGATGAAGAAACAGCGAGGTCCTCTTGAGGGAGATTCCGAACGAAATGATAACTGCCGAGTGAAGCGGTATGTGGCTAAATACACTATTAATCCTGCTATTACCCATGGAATTTCTCATCTGGTGGGTTCCATAGAAGAAGGCAAAATTGCGGATCTTGTCCTGTGGAAACCGGAAATGTTCGGGGTCAAACCGTATATGATTATTAAAGGCGGTTTTATTGCAGCAGCCAGAATGGGCGATGCCAATGCATCGATCCCGACACCTCAGCCTGTCGTTTATACGAAAATGTTTGGCGGCATCGGTCAGGCAAAGAGATCCACGTGTATCACATTTGTGTCGGAGGCAGCATTGCTTCTGGGGGTAAAAGAAAAGCTTGGATTGAAACGGCAGGTATGCGCTGTGAAAAACTGCAGAAATATCGGCAAGAAAGATATGAAAAATAACGATACAATGGCAGAGATTGAAGTGAATCCTGAAACGTATGAAGTAAAAGTTGACGGGCAGCCGGTCTCATGTGAAGCAGCCAAAACATTGCCGATGGCACAGTTATATTATATGTTTTAGAGAAAATTTCAAAGGAAACAGTGAATAAAAGGGAGGCAGATGATCATGATTGTTGAAAAAGTAAAAGGGTGTCTGAAAGATACAGATATTCATGGACGTGCGCTTGCTTTCGTGGATATTGAATGGTTTGAGAAAGATAAAAAATTACTGAGAAAAATAGCTTCGGACGGCACAGAAGTCGGTCTCAGACTTCAGACATCCATGGCGGACGGAGATATTTTGTATGAAGATGCAGAACGTATCATAGCGGTACGGATTCTGCCCTCAGAATTGATTCATATAGATGTCTTTTCCATGCAGGAAATGGGGCGGTTGTGCTTTGAAATCGGCAATCGCCATCTGTCGCTGTCCATACGGGACAGTTATGTAGAAATTCCTTATGATGCCCCTACCTTTGAATATCTGTTAAAGCTGGGATTTAAAGCAGAAAAGGTGCAGGGGATCTTTGATCACTTTACGGTATGTCATGCCCATGGGGATCATGGCCATCATCACCACTAGGACTAAATAAAATGTGGGCCTTTTTCAATATGCTGCAGGCAGTGGATGCTTTTTTCCCGGTTGGAGCCTTCACGTTGTCGAATGGACTGGAAACCTATGTGCAGCAGGAAGTTTTTCAAACGCCGGAAGATCTGGACCGGTATCTTGAGGATTATCTGCGGCTGCTGCCTGAAAATGATCTCGGCTTCATGTATCTTGGCTGGAAGTTCAGGGAAAATAAACAAATGCTGTGCCGGCTGGACTGGCTGGCATCAGCTGCAAAGCCGGCCAAAGAAATCAGGGAGGGCAGTCAGAAAGTGGCGCTGCGTTTTTTGAAAGCAGTGGAAAAAATGGATGGCGGACTAAACGGTCATCTGTATTGGTATTATGAAGAGATAAAGAAGAAAAGAATGGATGGATGCCATCCGATTGTTCTTGGATTGTATGCAGGAGAAATGGCAATGGATATTAAGACGGCCCTTGGTATGTATGGTTACAGTATTTTGTCAGCCATTGTCAATAATGCAGTCAAACTGGTGCCTTTAAGCCAGATGGAGGGGCAGCGGATACTGAACCGGCATCTGCCGCAGCTGCAGGAGGCTGTTGAGAGGACGCTGCAAATAGATATGGATAAAATCGGTATTTCAGGGTGCGCCTGGGATATCCGGTGCATGCAGCATCAATGGCTGTATGCCAGATTATATATGTCATAAAAGATGTTGCCAAAGGTGTTGTGAAAAATAGGGTTGAGAAACAGGAGGAAGAGAGATGTCTTTTGTAAAAATAGGTGTAGGCGGACCGGTAGGTTCGGGAAAAACAGCATTAATCGAAAGACTGACACGGAAAATGTCAGAAGCCTATTCAATCTGCGTTATTACAAATGATATATATACTAAAGAAGATGCGGAATTTCTGATCAAAAATTCTGCCCTGCCGGCTGAGCGGATCATGGGGGTGGAGACAGGCGGATGCCCGCATACGGCCATTCGTGAAGACTGCAGCATGAATCTGGAGGCTGTCGAAGCAATGGCGGAAAAATTCCCGGATGTGGAGATTATTTTCATTGAAAGCGGCGGGGATAATCTGTCAGCGACATTTAGTCCGGATCTGGCGGATGCAACCATCTATGTCATCGATGTGGCCCAGGGAGAAAAAATACCCCGTAAAGGTGGTCCGGGTGTGACGCGGTCAGATCTGCTGGTCATCAACAAAACGGATTTGGCACCGATGGTGGGAGCCAGCCTCGAGGTAATGGCACGTGACTCTGAACGGATGAGAAAAGGCGGAAAATTCCTTTTTACAAATTTAATGAGCCAGGAAGGTCTGGATGAGGTTATCGACTGGATAAAAAAGAGTGTATTA
>OLRE01002341.1_pt1 | contig 15661 bp, 20 predicted proteins | sample 1672461 | NCBI WGS metagenome assembly OLRE01 (sample SAMEA3136688, study PRJEB25190) | human gut metagenome | biome: human gut; feature: human-associated habitat; material: faeces | place: Austria | collected 2013
GGCGTATACTGATCCGCCGCCAGGGTGATTCCATAGCGGTTGATAAAGTTGACCTTTTTGTGATCCACATGTTCACTCTTGGGAAAGGTCTTGTCCCACTCCTGCGTTAAATTGAGTTCTGCTGGTTTCAACATATTGATTGCCTCCTATGATGAAAAATCAAGTTCAAGAATGTATCGGAATCCGTTGAGAAGTCTTTCGCCGGACCGTATTAAAGAGTTCGCACGACCCGGGCCGGAACGCCGGCCGCGACGGTGTTGGCGGGCACATTCCTGGTCACCACCGCCCCGGCGGCAATCACCGCGTTGTCCCCGATCTCCACCTGCTCCCGGAGAATGGCACCGGGCTCAATCCGGGCGTTGACCGTCCGCTTGTCCAGCAGCGGGATGGCCGAGTTCCGGCTGTCGTTCTCCACCACCAGTTCCTGGATGTCCCCCTTGTGCTCCTCCAGCACCGGGCCGATGTCCTTCCAGTCCCCAAAGACCAGGGTGGTCTCCCCGCAGGGAAACACGGTGGCATGGGGAAATTCCACCGGCTCCCGGGCCTTCAGGAACACCCGGACCGGGGTTTTTTTCTCCGCGGTGCGGATTCGTTCAATGATTTCCTGTGCGTTCATCTGAGCGCCTCCTTTGGGACAGTAAGATGGGGGCAGTATACCATCTTTTCCCCCGCTGTGCAAGCACCTTTCCCGGGCGTCCCCGGACCACCGCCCCGCCCCACACTTTGACGCGCCCTTTCCCGGCGCAGGAGGTTTTTTATGCACGTCATCCAATACCGCCGGGCCCTGCACCGGATTCCAGAGCTGGACCGGGACCTGCCGGAGACCCTGTCCTACCTTCGGGGGATTCTCTCCCCCCTCTCCTGCACCCTCTCCTCTCCCATCCCCGGCGCTCTGTGCGCCTTTTTCGACTTTGGCCGGCCCGACGCCATCGCTTTCCGCAGCGACGCCGACGCCCTGCCCATCACCGAGCGGACCGGGCTGCCCTTTGCCTCTGTCCATCCAGGGCGCATGCACGCCTGCGGCCACGACGGCCACATGGCCATGGTCCTGGACCTGGCGGTGTGGCTGGACCAGCAGACCGCCCTGCCCCACAACGTCCTGCTCCTGTTTCAGCCGGCGGAGGAAACCACCGGCGGCGCCAAGGACCTGTGCCAGAGCGGCGTGCTGGAGGCCCATAAGGTCCAGTGCGTCTTCGGCATGCACCTGTGGCCGGAGCTCCCCGCCGGTGTCATCGCCTCCCGAAAGCGGGAGATGATGAGCCGGTCCTGTGAGGTTTCCGTCACCATCACTGGCCGCTCCAGTCATATCGCCAAGGCCGAGGAGGGCCTGGACGCCCTGGCCGCCGGGGTGGAATTCTACCGCCGGGCTGCGGCCCTGGAGGCCGCCCTGCCCCCCCACCTCTTCCGCCTGCTGAAATTCGGCCGGATGGAGAGCGGCACCGTCCGCAACGCGGTCAGCGGCAAAACGGTTCTGCTGGGCAGTCTCCGGGCGTTTCAGGACGAGGTCTTTCTGGACCTCCAGCAGGGGCTGCGGGAGATTGGCCAGCAGGTCCAGGCGGACACCGGCTGTCAGGTGGCGGTCCACACCAACGACGGGTATCCCGCCGTATGGAACCCCGACGCCCTGTACGACCGGGTCAAAAACCTGGGCCTTCCCTTCCTGGAGCTGGAGAAGCCTGTCATGATCTCAGAGGACTTCTCCTGGTACCAGCGCCATCTGCCCGCCCTCTTTTTCTTTTTGGGCTGCGGCCCCTCCCCGGCCCTTCACGCGGACAACTTTGCCTTTGACGAGTCCATTTTAGCAAAAGGCGCGGCCTTCTGGAAACAGCTGGCCGGCGCTTTCTGATCCCCCGCCCCCTGTCCCGGCGTGCGGCTTCCTCCGGGCATGCCTTGACAGGGGGCGGGTTTTTCTGTATGATGAACATTATTCAACTTGAAAGGAGTCCTTCCATGTATCCCTCCGTCACCTCTGACAAGACCATCCTGCAGGCCAGCAGAACCCTCCTCCAGGAGCAGGGCTGGACCGCTCTCAACATCCGCTCGGTCGCCGCGGCCTGCGGGGTCTCGGTGGGGTCGATCTATAACCGTTTCGGCTCCAAGTCCCAGCTGGTGGCCGCCACGGTGGAGAGCATTTGGCAGGAGATCTTCTGCCTTCCCCAGGACCCCGGGGCCTTTGCGGACCTGCTCTCCTGCGTGGCATGGCTGTTTCAGCGGCTGGAGGAGAGCCGCCAAACCTACCCGGGCTTTCTCTCCGTCCACGCTCTCTGCTTTTCCCAGGAGGAACTGGACGCCGGCCAGCGTAGAATGGAGCGGTCCTGGGCGCACATCAAGCAGTTCCTCCTCGCTGTGCTGGCCCAGGACCCCCAGGTGCGTCCTGGGGCATTTCACGAGGGGTTTTCCGCCGAGGACTTTGTCGACCTGCTGTTCTCCCTGCTGCTGGCCGCCCTGCTGCGGAAAGACGCGCCCTGCGCCCCTATCCTTGCCCTGATCCGCAGAACCATTTATTGAAAAATTCCCACAAAATCGTGGGAATTTTTCAAACACCAACTTGAACATCGTTCAGAAAGGAGTTTTCCGGATGAAAGTGAAAAAGAACACTCTGCTGCTCCTGGCCTGCCTGGTCTGGACCGCAGCGGGGGTCAACATCCTCCGCATCGGCCTGCTGGCCTATGCCACCCAAGTCTCTCTCCCCCACATCTTGCTCTCCCTTTTGGTCTTTTTCCTCTTTCAGGTCTTTGTTTTCGGCCGCCTGGTGGGAAAACACACCAGACGGATCCTGGGATATTGGGAGGACAGACAGTTCTTCCTCCGCTTTTTTGACAAGAAGTCCTTTTTCCTCATGGCCGGGATGATGAGCCTGGGCATGTTTCTCCGTGTCTCCGGTCTGGCGCCGGATCCCTTCCTGGCCGTGTTTTACTCTGGTCTGGGGGCCGCCCTGCTGCTGGCCGGCCTCCTCTTTGGCCGGAACTACGGCAGGGCGCTCCGCGCCGCCCGGCCCTGACCGCCCCTGTCAGTGAAAGCGAAGGCAGGCAAACTCCGCCTCTGTCTGCATCTCCACCTGATAGTCGGTGTTTCGCTCCAGCGTTTTCAGGGAGACCTCTTCCCCCGGCGCCACGGTCAGCTCGTCCACCACAAGGTTGTGCTGGTCATCCCACACCCGGAGTGTGACCGCGCTGTCGCTGTTGGCATCCAGGGTGACCGCTCTCTCTGCAAATAGGCCCTCAAACCGCAGCCGGTCTCCCTCCTCCCACGGGACAGGTGCCCATGTACCGTGGGTCTGAGCCTCCCGCAGGACCACCGTGGTGGTGGGGGAAAATAAATCGTGCACTACCTCCACTTCCTGATAGACCACACAGCCGGCGATCACCACCGCCGCGGTCAAAACAACGCAGAGCAGCGCCACCTGAAGCTTCTTCCGCTTCCAGTGCCGGCGAAAGGCCTGGAACGCCCGCCGGTCCTCCTCCTGCAGGTCGGGGGCGGAGGGCAGCGTCAGGGTCTGGGCCAGCTTCTCATACTCGTTCCGGCAGGCGGGGCAGGCGCTGAGGTGTTCCCGCACCGCCTGGGCAGTCTCCTCCCGCAGCGCCCCGTCGATGTACAGGGGCAGCAGGTCCTCCACAATGCTACAACGGATGGTGTTCATTCTCAATCCCCTCCATATATTCGATGATTTGTTTCTTCGCCCGGTAAAAGGTCACCCGGGCCCAGCTGGGCGTTTTCCCGAACAGCAGGCCGATTTTTTCAAAGGGAAGCTCCCCAAACACCCGCAGGGTAAACACCTCCTTGTACGGCTCCCGCATCCCGTGCAGAAACCGGTGGACCTGAAAGGCCCGCTCCCGGTCGATGATCTGTTCCACCAGAGGTTTCTCCGGTCCGGGGATGGACGTGGGAAATTCCTCCCCCGTGGTCCGCTTCTCCCGCTTGCAGTGGGTATAGTACGTGTGTTTGGCAATGGTAAACAGCCAGGCGCGGATGTCCTTGTCCCCTTGGAACCGGTCAATGGCCTTGAGGGCCTTGACAAAGGTCTCCTGGGTGATCTCCTCGGCCAGGTCCTCCCCGGCCGACAGGCTCCGCAGATACCGAAACACATCCTTGCAGTAGGACTGATAAATCCCCTCGAAGTCCACACAACTCCCCCTCCTTTCTCTCCAATAACGCCGGAAGAGAACAAACGTTACAAAAATTTTGAAAAAAAGAGGTCGTTTCCCCGAAGAGGGAAACGGCCTTCTTTTTGTCCGTTATCGCAGCTTCAGCAGGTCCCAGCGGGAGGAGACCCCGCATTTGCGGTACAGGTTCTGCAGATGTTTCAGCAGGGTGTTTTTGGAGATATGAAGCTGCTCTAAAATCTCCTCATTGTTCCGGTCCTGAAACACCAGCCCCAGGATCTCCGTCTCCCGACGGGTCAGCCCATAGACCTGGGTCAGTTCCTCCAGGGTCCGGGCCGGCTGCGCCGCCTGGGCCTGGCGTTGGGTACAGTGATAGCAGGCCAGATCAATGTGGTTGGACAGGGTACGCAGGAGAAAGGCCTCCCGGTCGGTGAACAAACCGTCCGCCTGGGTACGGTAAAAGGCCAGGCGGCCCATGGCCTGGCCCGCGTAAGTGATGTTCATCTGCATGCAGTCGTAGATGTGATAATCCAGATAGATTTTCCGGTAGCTGGGGGCGGAAAACCGGTTGTCTCCCGACAGGATTTCGCTGTCCCGCACCACCATGGACTCTGGCGCATGGCTGAGCCAGATGCTGTACGATTGGTCAATCTGCCCCAGCCAGGCCCGCTCTGCCGCCTCAAACTGCCGGGGCTGACAAAAAGGGTCCCGGTGGACAAGCTCCTGGGTCTCCGGGTCCACCTGAATGGAGAGAAAGCTGGCATAGGTGTAGGGGATCATCAGCTTCAACTGTCCCAGCAGCGTCGGCTTCAGCTCCTCCATGGTCCGGCAGGCGTGGAGCCGGTAGAGCACCTCATTGTACAGCAGAAAGTCATTGGTTTCCATGGGCAGATCTCTCCTTGTGCATCGTCGTTCCCCTTTTAGGGCCGCAGCTTCAGCAGGTCCCAGCGGGAGGAAACCCCGCACTTGCGGTACAGGTTTTGCAAGTGCTTGAGCAGGGTGTGCCGGGAGATATGGAGCCGGTCCAGAATCTCTTCGTTGTTGAGGTCCTGGAAGACCAGGCCCAGAATCTCCGTCTCCCGGCGGGTCAGTTCGTAGTCTTGGACCAGCTCCTCCATGGTCCGGGTCTTGGGGGGCTTGCTGGCCTCCCGCTGGGCCATGGTGTAATAGGCATAGTTGACATGTCCTGCCAGTGCCCGGAGATAAAAGGCCTCCTGGTCGGTAAACACCCCATCCGCCCGGGTCCGGTACAGGGTAAGCAGGGCCATCACCTGGTGATCGTAGGCCAGATTCATGCTCATGGTGTCGTAAATGTTATACTGCTGATAGAGCTCCTGAAAAATGGGGCTCTCCAGCCGGGCCTCCCCGGTCAGGTCACTGCTGCGGACCACGATGGACTCGGGGGCGTGGCTGACCCAAAAGCTCTCGTCCTGGTGATCCCGGTCGATCCAGGCCTCCTCCAGGGCGGTGAAGCTGTCCGGCAGGCAGAAGGGATCGCTGTGGCGGATCTCCCGGGTCTCGGGGTCAATCTCCACCACAATCAGGCTGGCATAGGTATAAGGGATCATCAGCTTCACCTGGGCCAGAATAGAGCGTTTCAGGTCATCCATATCCTGGCAGGTATGGATATGATAGATGATCTCATTGTACAGCAGAAAGTCGTTTTTCTCCATGGGGATTTCCTCCAGAGCAGACATCCAAGGCACCGATTCCTTTTCATTCTATCGTCTCCCCCAGCTAAAATCAAGCACTTTATGCCGCGCCCCTCCCCGCTCCTCTTCGCCGGGATTTTTATGTTCTTTTCTCTTTCCAAAAGCCGCATCCTTCCGCATTCCCGCCAGAGTCTTCCATATGATTCCTACTTATTTTTCATAATTTCTTCTTATCTTTCGTATGCTGTCCACTCATTTTTCAGGAGGACTACCTAATCTATGTTGGAATTTTCACTGGGTTTAGTCATTGAAATCAAGCAATTTTCCCGGTATGATACAGACAGATCAAGAGAGAACGGTTTGACAGCCCTCCTCGTGAAATAAAGTTTAAAAAGGAGCGATCATCATGAAAAAGTTCTTTGCCATCCTGCTGGGAATCGTCGATGTCTTCTGTGTGGGCCTCATCTTTTACCTGATGCTTTCCAACCTCTCCGGCACCCCCGCCCAGATCTTTCTCCCCATCCTCCCGCCCACCTTGGTTGCTTTCCTGGCCGCCGCGCTCATCGGCCGCCTGACCGGGCCGGAAGCTTCCGCCGAACCCAAGAAGAAAGCCCCGAGCTTCCGCCGCCGCAACGCCTGATCCCTCTGTGACTTCTCTCCCTTTTTTCTCTCCCCCCGCTGCGCAGAAACAGCGGGGGGTGAGCTTTCCCCTTTGGAAAGGAGGCCCCCATGAAACCTCGCTTTCTCACATCCCACTACGCCTGGATACAGGGCTGCTACTGGATGGCTTACTGCATTTTGCTTTCCTTTTCCAGCGTATATCTGCTGGACCAAGGATTCTCCAACACCCAGATCGGCCTGCTGCTTGGCTTGTCCGGCCTTTTGACCGCCCTGCTGCAACCCTTTGTGGGGGCCAGGGCGGACCACCTAAAGGTTCTCTCCCTGGGGCAGTTCGCCGCCCTGCTGATCCTGGCCATGCTGCTGTGCACCGGCGGTCTGCTCCTGCTTCCTGGACAGGCCGTCCAAGGGGGACTCTTTCTCTCCCTGTTGATCCTGCTTCAGCTCCTGACCTCCCTGCTCTATGCCCTGGGGATGGACTGTGTCAACCAGGGTATGCCGCTGAACTTCGGCCTTGCCCGGGGTGTGGGGGCAGGGTCCTACGCGCTGGCCTCCACCCTCTGCGGCAGCGCAGCCGCCGCTTTCGGTCCAAAGTGTATCCCTGCGCTGCTGGGCGGGGCGACCCTCCTGCTGCTGGCGGCCGCCCTTTCCTTCCGGCCCGGTACCCCAGCCAAGCAGGCAGCCCCACCCCCAGCGTCCCCGCCATCGTCTCCCCAGTCCTTTTGGCGGCGCTATCCCCGGTTCCTCCCCCTGCTGGCCGGGGTGGTTCTTCTCTACACCAGCCACAATATTCTCATGAGTTTTCCCTATCAAATTGTCCAATATCTGGGCGGCGGCAGCGGGGAAATGGGAACCCTTCTCACCCTCCAGGGCCTTATGGACATCCCCGCCATGGTGCTCTTCTCCCTCCTGCTCCGCCGGGCTGCCAGCTGGCGCTGGGTCCGCTTGGCCGGCCTTTCCTTTTTCCTCCACGCCCTGCTCACCTGGCTGGCCCCCAGTGTATTCTTCCTCTATGGCATTCAGGTCTTTGAAACCACAGGATACGCTCTGTACGCTGTGGCCTCCGTCTACTGGGTCAACGACATGACAGCGACCGCAGACCGGGTCCAAGGACAAACCTATTTTACCATGGCCAATACCCTGGGCATCGTTCTGAGCAGTTTTCTGGGCGGCTTTCTCTTGGATGCCGCCGGCACCGGACCCACCTTGGCCTTTTCCACTGTAACCGGCGGGACCGGTATGGGCATCCTCTGGATCATGCTGCGGCAGGGCCAGGCCAAAGCAGCGGTACAGCAGGGATAGCCTATGCTGGATGGGTTCTCCTCTCCTGCCAAAAAACGGTCAAGAAGAGTTCTTCTCTTCTTGACCGTTTTTCTTCGTTTCCAGAAAATATCTGGCGTTACCGTCTTCGATACGTCACATAGGTATAGGCCAGGTCCTCATACCGGTAAGGCCCCTCCGTCTCCACAGCCTCCCAGGCGGGATCCGCCGCCAGGTTGGGAAAATAGCAGTCCGCCGCCGGGAAGGCCCTGTGAATCTGGGTCACATAGGCTGTGTCACAGTAGGCCAGGGCCTGCCGGTATACGGAGGCCCCGCCAATGACAAAGGTATCCGCCGGCGCGGCGGCCAGGGCGGCCTTCAAGGTGGCAAAGACCTCCCCGCCCGCCGGGGCAAAGGCGGGGTCGGTGGAGAGGATGAGATTCCGCCGGTTTTTCAGGGGGCGTCCCCCGGGAAAGGTGGCCAGGGTCTTTCGTCCCAGCAACACTGGATGGCCGGTGGTCAGCCGCTGAAATCGCTTGAGATCCGGGGGGATATAGCACAGTTGATCCCCGTCTTTTCCAATGGCCCAGCAGGCATCCACCGCAACAATGAGCTTCATGGGCGCACCTCCTCAAATGGCCACGGGAATCTTTTCCTTCAGGGGATGATACCGGTAATTCTCCAACTGGACGCTGTCGGGGGTAAAGGCATAAAAGTCCGTCACCGCCGGGTCCAGCCGCAGCCTGGGGGCCGGGTAAGGCGTGCGGCCCAGGAGCTCCTCCACCAGGGGCACATGGCGGTCGTAAATGTGGGCATCCGCGATCACGTGGACCAGCTCGCCCGCCTCCAGCCCGGACACCTGGGCCAGCATGTGAACCAGCACAGCATACTGCATCACGTTCCAGCCGTTGGCGGTGAGCATGTCCTGGGACCGCTGGTGGAGAATGGCGTTGAGGGTGTTTCCCGTGACGTTAAAGGTCATGGAGTAGGCGCAGGGATACAGGGCCATCTCACTCAAATCATGGTGGTTGTACAGGTTGGTGAGAATGCGCCGGGAGGAGGGGTTGTGCTTCAGGTCATACAGCACCCGGTCCACCTGGTCCATCTCTCCCTCCGGGTAGCGGTGCTTCACCCCCATCTGATAGCCGTAGGCCTTGCCGATGGACCCGGTTTCATCCGCCCAGGCATCCCAGATGCCTGTGGACAGAGCCCGGACGTTGTTGGACTTCTTCTGCCAGATCCACAGCAGCTCCTCCACCGCGCTTTTCAGGTACATCCGCCGGATGGTCTGGATGGGAAATTCCTCCCGCAGATCATAGCGGTTGACCAGGCCGAAACATTTGACCGTATGGGCGGGGGTGCCGTCCTCCCACCGGGGGCGGACCGGCAGATGGGTGTCCCAGGTGCCCCGGGACAAAATCTCCTGGCAGTTGGCCAGAAAGATTTGGTCTGCTTTGCTCATGGTGCTTCCTCCTCTGTGACAACGCCGAAGGCCACGCCCTCCCCCACAGCGGTAAGGGTGACGGGGCAAACCCGGTTGTGCAGGTTCTCCCCCTTCCCCCGAACTTCTATGTATTGGGGGGTATAGCCCCGCCAGAACCCGTCCTTTTCCTCTTCAAACAGAACAGCGACCCGCTGTCCCATCCAGCTGCTCAGCCAGCTTTTCTCCATGGCCCGGGCCAGTTCCGCCCCCTGATGGGCCCGGCGGGCCTTTTCCCCGTTGGGAATCTGCCCGGGCATCCCGGCGGCCGGGGTGCCCTGCCGGCGGGAGTAGGGGAAAATGTGCATCTGGGCAAAGCCGCACCGGCGGATGAAGTCCAGCGTCTGGGCAAATTCCTCCTCCGTCTCCTCCGGAAACCCGGTGATGAGGCGGGCCGGTCAAAATGCCGGCGCAGCAGCTCCACCGACTCCAGGTAGCGCTCGGTGGTGTACCGCCGCTTCATGCGGGCCAGGGTGGCGTCGCAGCCGCTCTGCAGGGACAGGTGAAAGTGGGGACATAGGTTGGGCAGACCGGCCAGCTGGGCACAGAAGTCCTCGGTCACCGTCCTGGGCTCCAGGGACCCCAGCCGCACCCGCATCCCGGGCACCGCCCGGCAAACCTGAGCAATGAGCGCGGCCAGGCCGGGCCGTTCCGGCAGGTCCCGGCCATAGGCGGACAGCTCAATCCCCGTGAGCACCAGCTCCCGGTAGCCCGCTTCGGCCAGGTCCCGGGCCTGGGCCGCCGCCTGCTCCACCGGCAGGGAGCGCACCGCCCCCCGGGCATAGGGGATGATGCAGTAGGCGCAGAAGTTGGTGCAGCCGTCCTCCACCTTGAGCATGGCCCGGGTCCGCCCCTCCAGCCCCCCGGCGGGGAGGGCCTCAAAGACCCGGCGGCGGAAGGGATCATCCAGGGCCACCGCCTTCTCCCGGGTGCGTGCCAGCTGCTCCAGCAGGTCCAAAAATCCCCGCCGGTCTCCGCTGCCGCCGATGAGGTCCGCCTCCAGCTGCCGGGCAGCCTCCGGGGAGACCTGGGGATAGCAGCCGCAGAGCGCCACCAGCGCCCCAGGCGCCCGCTTCCGGGCCTGCCGGACCGCCTGCCGGGATTTCTTATCGCTGGTGGCCGTCACGGTGCAGCTGTTGATGAGATAGACATCGGCCTGGGCCTCAAAGGGCACCAGGCTGTGTCCCCTGGCCCGGAGGAGCTCCTCCATGGCCTGGCTCTCGTACTGATTCACTTTGCACCCCAGGGTGTGGATGGCAACGCGCATGGGGAACCTCCTGTGTGGGAAAAATGCTTTTCTTTTGGAAAAAAACCTGGTATAATAGAACACTCATGATCGATCTTAACACAAATCCGCAGGTCGGTCAATTTGTTTCCAGGGGAGTTTGCCATGTCCCATCCTTTTTTCGCCTACATCGCCCGCATGCGCTATATTGTCCGCTGGGGCCTGATGCGCAACACCATGCAGGAAAATATCCAGGAGCACTCCCACATGGTGGCCGTGCTGGCCCACGCCCTGGCGGTCATCCGGCGGGACAAGTTTGGGGGAACGGTGGACCCGGGCCGGGTGGCCGCCGTGGCCCTCTACCACGACGCGCCGGAGATTTTCACAGGGGACCTTCCCACCCCTGTGAAGTACGCCAATCCCGCCATCCAGACCGCTTACAAGGCGGTGGAGGCCGACGCCGCCCAGCGGCTGGTGGCCATGCTCCCCCAGGAGATGCGCCCCGCCTTCGCCGCCCTGCTGGAGGAATCCGACCCGGAGGTGCTGGTTTTGGTGAAGGCCGCCGACAAGCTCTCGGCCCATCTCAAGTGCCTGGAGGAACTGAAGGCGGGCAACCGGGAGTTCCAGTCCGCCGCCCAGCAAACCCGCGCGGCCCTGGACGCCTTCCACCTGCCGGAGCTGGACTATTTCCTGGCGGAGTTTCTCCCCGCCTTTCCCCTCACCCTGGACGAACTCCAGGCCGACGCCCAGGCATAGGCAGCCCAGAACGGCCATAAGATCAAACTAAGGATAAGAGAGGTATCATTCACTATGCGTGCAGTTATCACCGTCGCCGGGAAAGACCGGGTGGGCATCATCGCCTCGGTCACCCAGGCCCTGGCCCAGCAGAATGTCAATGTTCTGGATATCACCCAGACCATTCTTCCCCCCGACTTTTTCACCATGGTCATGCTGGTGGACGCCGGCGCCGCCAAAGTCCCCTTCGGCGAACTGGCCGACCAGATGTCCGCTCTGGGCGACCAGATGGGCATGGTCATCCGGGCCCAGCGGGAGGACACCTTCCAGGCCATGCACCGGATCTGAGGAAGGAGAACCATTGTCATGATCAATTCCTCGGAAATTCTGCAAACCATCCACATGTTCGACCAGCAGCATCTGGACATCCGCACCATCACCATGGGCATCTCCCTGCTGGACTGCGCCGACCCCGACCCCAAGGCCGCCTGCCGGAAGGTCTATGACAAGATCTGCCGCCGGGCACAAAACCTGGTGGCCACCGGCCAGACCATTGAAAAGGAGTTTGGCATCCCCATTGTCAACAAGCGGGTGTCGGTGACCCCCATCTCCCTGGTGGCCTCCGCCAGTGACACAGCGGACTACGCTCCCTTTGCCGCCGCCCTGGACAAGGCCGCCAAAACCATCGGCATCAACTTCATCGGCGGCTTTTCCGCCCTGGTGCAGAAGGGGTTCACCCAGTCTGACCGAAAGCTCATCGCCTCCATCCCCGAGGCCCTGGCCACCACCGACCTGGTGTGCTCCTCGGTGAACGTGGGTTCCACCAAGGCGGGCATCAACATGGATGCCGTGGCGGAGATGGGCCGGGTCATCAAAATGACCGCCGACCGCACCGCCGCGGCGGGGGGCTTCGGCTGCGCCAAGCTGGTGGTCTTCGCCAACGCCGTGGAGGATAACCCCTTCATGGCCGGCGCCTTCCACGGGGCGGGGGAACCGGAGTGCGTCATCAACGTGGGCATCTCCGGCCCCGGGGTGGTCCACCACGCCCTCCAGCAGGTGAAGGGCGAACCCTTTGACGTGGTGGCCGAGACCATTAAAAAGACCGCTTTCCGTATCACCCGCATGGGCCAGCTGGTGGCCCGGGAGGCCTCCGCCCGGCTGGAGGTCCCCTTCGGCATTGTGGACCTCTCCCTGGCCCCCACCCCCGCCGTGGGGGACTCGGTGGCCCGGATTCTGGAGGAGATGGGGCTGGAGGTCTGCGGCACCCACGGCACCACCGCCGCCCTGGCCCTGCTCAACGACGCGGTGAAGAAGGGAGGCGTCATGGCCTCCAACCACGTGGGGGGCCTCTCCGGCGCCTTCATCCCCGTCAGCGAGGACGAAGGGATGATCGCCGCCGCCCAGCAGGGGGCCCTGGGGCTGGACAAACTGGAGGCCATGACCTGCGTCTGCTCCGTGGGTCTGGACATGATTGCCGTGCCCGGAGACACCTCCGCCGAGACCCTCTCAGCCATCATCGCCGACGAGGCCGCCATCGGCATGGTCAATTCCAAGACCACCGCCGTGCGCCTGATCCCCGCCCCCGGCAAGAAGGTGGGGGACACCGTGGAGTTTGGCGGTCTGCTGGGCTCCGCCCCGGTGATCCCCGTCCATCCCTTCTCCAGCGCCCCCTTCATCCAGCGGGGCGGCCGCATTCCGGCCCCCATGCAGAGTCTGAAAAACTGAGTCTGACGGAACGTCGCGCCTGTATCAGGAGGTGTTTGATTTGCTGCAATTTGATGTGACCCACGCCCTCCCCTTCCTGCCGGAGAACTGGCTTTCCTCCCGGCTGGACGGCCTGACCGAGGCCCGGAACCTGCTGGAACGGGGCAACGGACTGGGGGGGGCTTTCACCGGCTGGGTGGATCTTCCGGCCTCCTACGACCCAGAGGAGCTGCAGCGGATTCTCCAAACCGCCCGGATCATCCGGGGGCAGTCGGAGGTTCTCATTGTCATCGGCATCGGCGGCTCCTATCTGGGCGCCCGGGCCATGTTGGAGCTGCTGACCTCCCCCAACTATAACTTGCTGCGTAAAAAGACCCCTCAGATTTTCTTCACAGGCAATACCCTCTCCTCAGATGCCCTGACCGAGCTGCTGGACTACGTGCGGGACAAGGACTTCTCCGTAAATGTCATCTCCAAATCCGGCGACACCACAGAGTCCTCCATCGCCTTTTTCCTCTTCCGGCGGCTGCTGGAGGAAAAATACGGCCGGGAGGGTGCCCGGGACCGGATTTTTGCCACCACGGACCGACGGGAGGGAACCCTCCGGGCCCTGGCCAACCAGGCGGGCTACGCCACCTTCTCCGTCCCCGCCTCCATCGGCGGGCGGTACTCGGTGCTCACTGCGGCGGGGCTTCTCCCCCTGGCCGTGGCCGGCCTGGACATCCAGGAGATGCTGGCGGGGTCGGCCGACGCCATGGGGGTGCTGCGGCAGCCCGGCCAGGACAACCCCGCCTGGCAGTACGCCGCCGCCCGCAACGCCCTGTACGCGGAGGGCAAGCTCATTGAGCTGCTGGCCTGCTACGAGCCCCACCTGCGCGCCTTCGGCGAGTGGTGGAAGCAGCTGTTCGGTGAGAGCGAGGGCAAGGACGGGCAGGGGGTGTTCCCCGCCAGCGTGGAGTTCACCACCGACCTGCACTCCATGGGCCAGTACATCCAGGAGGGCGCCCGGAACCTGTTTGAGACCGTGGTGCGCTTCACCGTTCCCCAGTCCTCCTGCCTGCTGGACCCAGTGCCCGGCGACCACTCGGGCCTGGACTTTCTCCGGGGAAAGGACCTGCGGTTCGTCAACGAACAGGCCCGGCGGGGCACCGTCCTGGCCCACGTGGCCGGCGGCGTGCCCAACCTCCTGCTCACCGTGCAGGAGCGCACCCCCTACTGGGCGGGGCAGCTGGTCTATTTCTTTGAATACGCCTGCGGCCTGTCCGGCTATCTGCTGGGGGTCAATCCCTTTAACCAGCCCGGTGTGGAGGCCTATAAAACCAACATGTTCGCCCTGCTGGGCAAGCCCGGCTTCGCGGCCCGGCGGGAGGACCTGCTGTCCAAGGGACCGTCCTAAGGGCCCTTGGGCCCCGGGACCCCCAGCGAAAGAAAAGCACAAAAAAGAGAATTTCTTTGGAAGGAATTTATAAAAATCTGATAAATCCCATTGCAGTTTTCCCGTTGGTATGGTAACATGAACCCAACAGGAAGTTTATTCTTTTCTGGATCAAGAAGGAGTGATTATTCATGGTTCGAGTAATTATGGGCGCAAAAGGTACCGGTAAAACCAAGCAGCTCATTGATATGATCAATCATGCCGCTGACAACGAGGGCGGCAGCGTGGTCTGCGTCGAAATCGGCAAAAAGCTGGTTTATGATGTCAGCCCCAAAGTCCGTCTGGTGGAGTCCAGTGACTTCGCCGCCGACAACTTTACCTTCCTCAAGGGCTTTATCAGCGGCATGTATGCCTCCAACTACGATTTAACCCACGTGTTCATCGACAGCCTGTGCAGAATCATCCCCTCCGAGCCCGACTCCCCTGAGGTGGAGGAATTCCTGGCCTGGCTGGATCGTTTCTCCGACACCAACAAGGTGAAGTTTACCATCACCATCAGTGCCGATATCGCCCTGGCCACCGAGGCCATCAAGGCCTATTTCTGATCGGTCCCTCTCACCCCCCAGTTCTGTAAGGAGGAAGAATGCCCATGGCATTGCGTGATAAGCTCAACTCCCTGGCTGCGGAAGCCGCCAGCAAGGCCAACACCGCCATTGAAAATGGAAAACTGAGCCTCAAGATCAACAACGAGGAAAAAAAGATCGACGAGTTCACCCTGAATATCGGCGAGCTGGTCCTGGACAAGCTGGACGGAGGAGAGACCTTCGACGACGAGATCATGGCCCTGTATTCCTCCATTCAGGCCGCCCGGGAAGTCATTGCCCGGGCGAGAGCCGATATTGAGGCCAGCCGTCAAGGGGAAGAGGCAGAAGAGGATGCCCTTTCCCCTACCTGTTCCAGCTGCGGTGCGGCACTGTCCCAGGACGACAACTTTTGCGCACACTGCGGCGTCAAAGTCGAGAAAGCCCCCGCTGCTGTCTGTCCCGCCTGCGGTGCGGTGCTCTCTGCTGAGGCTGTGTTCTGCTCCCAGTGCGGCAGCAAGCTGGCGTCCTCTCCCAGTTCAGAGGCGGACGGAGCAGAGTAAAACAGATCCCATTTTCGTCAGACCCGCCGCTTCTTCAGGAAGGGGCGGGTCCCTTTTCTCCAGAAGAAAGGAGGCTTCCCATGGACAGATCCCCAAAGCAGCTCCAGGAACTGACCCTGGCTTTGCTCTATCTCACCTCCCTCCAGGACCATGACGACCCCGCCGGCCGCCGGTGCTGGAAGGGATATGACTTTCAGGTTCTGGAGGACCTGAAAGCCCAGGGGCTGCTCCAGGATACCCAAGGCCGCATTCCCCTGCGGCTGCCCCCGGAGGGCGTGGCCCGGGCACAGGCTGTCCTGGCCGCCCTGGGGATGGAAGACCTGGTCCCCCGGCCAGAATAACCAAAACCGCCCCTTCCGCCGCAG
>OLRE01002343.1_pt1 | contig 15651 bp, 14 predicted proteins | sample 1672461 | NCBI WGS metagenome assembly OLRE01 (sample SAMEA3136688, study PRJEB25190) | human gut metagenome | biome: human gut; feature: human-associated habitat; material: faeces | place: Austria | collected 2013
TATTATATAAATATATATAAAAAAATGGAGCCGTAATAGACGCTATTTGATTTGTTATAATGCTATAAATCACACTACTATTTCTTGTCACTCTCGTAGCGAAAGTTGTTGCCTTATAATTGATGAATAAATTCTCTATATTGAACAAATCTCCCAAAGAAACTCCACTAAATATACATTTATACAAAAAAGTACCAATATATATTGCTGTCATAATAATAACTAATTTTGAATTCGCAATCATCTCCAAATTCGGCATAAAATAATGAATTCGAAACTTAACTACTAATCTAGAGCCTAACAAAAACATCCATATAAACAATATAAATTGAATCAAATATATATAAGCATTTTCTTCTATGTTTTTATATTCTGTAAAAATGCCGACTCCAGAATAAATCGTAAATCCGCTAACCATTAACAAATAAAAATATTTATATATCGGATCTTTAACAAATCTATTAATTATAAAAATAACAAATACTAGCGTAAATATAAAAATAAATATCATTATTTTTTTTCTCCAAATTGTTTAGAAAATTTGTTACGATGCATTTTATACATCATTTTATTAGGTATTAATGCTGTTACTATCGGCTTCAGCGCAAAAATATATTTATATCGAGGTATATCTAATCTTTTATATCCAGAAATAAAAACTTTTGTTGTTCCAATTGCTGCACTTAGACTGCGTTTTTTATAATCACTTCTTGACAAATGATAGCGATATAAAGGTTCTTGAATATTCATCCCCCTATACCCTTGTTCATAAAATCTAAACCACAAGTCTAAGTCCTCACATCTCATTGTATCTTTTGATACAGTATATCCTCCTAAATTTTCATACACTTCTCTTCTCATCATAATTGTAGGATGTACAAAAGGAGCATCCAAGAGTAATATTTCCTTCGATGGTTCTTTTTCTCCACAAACTATTGCATAATCCCCGTTTTCATCAAACAAGTATCTTCCCGTACCTGTCACATCTACTTCAGGATGCTCTTCCATAAAATTAACTTGTTTTTCTAATTTATCTTTTGTATACTCATCATCTGCATCTAACCTTGCTATGTATTTTCCTTTTGCAATTCGTAAGCAATTATTTAAACTAGAGGCCAATCGCATATTTTTTTTATTTCTTATGAGTGTTATTCTCTTTTCTAACTGTGCATACTTATTTACAATATCGTAAGTACTATCAGTAGACGCATCATCACATATAATAAGTTCCCAATTACTGTAGCTTTGCTGAATAACTGATTCAACACAATTTTGAATCATATCTTCGCAATTATACACACCCATTACTATACTTACTAAAACATTTTTCATTTTTTACCCCCGAAGATATGTCATAGTTTCCTCAACTACCTTTTTTTTATCAAATACTTTTTCTATATATTTACAACCAGCTATTCCCATTGCCTTTCGTCCTTCATACGAAAGCTCCATAAATATTTTCATCACTCTATATAAATCATCACTATTTTTTCTTTCAACAATATATCCTGTCCTTCCATCTATTACCGCTTCAAGGCAACCATGAATATTAGATGTGATTACTGGTCTTCCCATTGCTGCATTTTCAAGATTTGTATTTGCCATGCCCTCATGCCATGATGGTAGAACAAAGCAATGACTCTGTTCTATGAATGGTCTTACATCCGCTTGATATCCCTGATAATGTAACCAACCTTCTGCCTCATACTTCTTTATCTTTTCTGAATAATTCTCTTCAAATCCTCCAAGAACATCTAAGGAACATTGATATCCATTCTTATTGAGTTTTCGCATTGCCTGAAATAATTCATCAATTCCCTTTTCTTGCATTACTCGTCCAATAAAAAGAAATCTTGTGCACGCTTCATTTTCTGGATATTCTGCATATTGAAAATGTTCCAAATCAACTCCAGCACCAGCTAATACATGAGTTTTATTCTTTGTAACAATTCCAGCATTCACAAAAATATCCCTGTTCTCTACATTTTCAAAAAGTACAATCTTTACTTTTTTCAATGCAGTCTTATACATTCTTGTCACAAGCTGTTTTAACATTCCATTTCCCTGAAATGCTGTTCCAAGTCCCGTAATATTTACAACATATGGGATTTTTAATACTCTACACACCATGCCACCATATATATTAGGCTTGATTGTATAGGTTATCACCAAATCTGGTTGAATTTTCCTCACAACCTTATAATACGCCTTCATTAAAGCAATATCTTTCAACGGATTCATGCCACGACGTTCCATAGGAATTCTTATTAATTTACAATGCATTTTCTTTATTCTTTCTTCAGCGTCTTTTTCTTTTTTATCATCTACTTGTGGTACTATCACATAAACACTATTTCCATCTTTAACTATTTCTTGAATAAGCATCCCTCGAAAAATATCTAAACCTGTTGCACAATTACATATAATTAAATTTTTCATAATCCATCTCAATCTTTCTTCATATTACATTTTCTTTATATATGTAACACTAATCCCCATAAAAACCATTGTATTTTTCAGACAATGGTTTTATACTTAACTATTTACATTATAAAGCTTTAATGAAAACCAACATATATTTTCTCTATCTCCATAAATCAACTCACTTCTTTTTCTCGAACACTTTAAATTTTGATAGAAATTTCATTATATTTCATCATATAAATATCTGATTTATACGCTCCAATAGATACTTCATTAGCAATTCCTTCAAGATTATTTTCTATAAGCCTCATATGATTACATCCACTTTCATAAGCATGCGGATATCCTCCACCAAAACGTGGATTCACTTCTGATATATAATACTCTCCATTAATATCAAAAATATCAATATCAATCTGTCCTCTATACCCGGCTTCTAAAACAAAGTTTTTAATCAGTGTAAAAAGCTTTTCATCTTTAAAAGAAACCGCCTTGTCTGTTTCCCCTGCTCTCATTTTAATTTTCTTTTTTGTGAAAATTGAAATAACTTGTCCAGATACCATATCTATGTAAACATCGGCACCTATTTCCTGACCATTAAGATATTCCTGTATCATTAAGTCCTCGTCATGAGCAAATAACAACTCCACAGTTTCCTGGTCATATACCTTAGAGATAGCAATACTTGCGCTTCCCCTTGCTGGTTTTACAAATACTGGATATGTTATTTTCTCATTCTTAATATCTTCATAAAATTCTTCTTTGTTCATATAAGATTTTGCACACTTATACCCATGTTTATTAAGCCACAAAAACATTTGATACTTATCTAATGACATTTCGCATAACTCATAGGAAGATCCTATTATTTTTACTCCAAAAGCTTTAAATAATTTTTCATTCTTAGCAAGTAAAGACAATTCTGGATCAATCAAAGATAAGATACCATCAATTTCTTCTTTTTTACATATTTCAAGAATCGAATCAATATATCCAGGGTCGGTCATTCTAGGTACAATATAATATTTATCCGCTTCATAAATCGCAGGTGCCAAATTACTCATATCAGTCGCAATAACTTTACCCTTTCCTGCAAATGCTTTTACGAAATATTCCACTATCTTATTTCGTGTACCCGCACTTAAAATCAAAATATTCATAATATGTTGCTCCTTAATTTCATACTTCTTTGCTAATTCTTATAAGAAATTAGTTGTTTTTAATTTGATCCAATTCATCATTTCTTCCCCATAGAAGTTCTATTGGATTTTCAATGCATTCTTTTCTCATGTCCATGCAGGCTTTTTCCCATGTCCATATTGGCTCCCACCCTAAAACATTTTTACTTTTGTCGTGCGCCAATAAAATCTGCGGAGTATCCGGCATATCTGGTCTATACTTTTTCTTAGTTCTTCCATCTGCAAAAGCATTCATAATGCCATCTACCATAGAATCCAAAGAATATGGTTCATATCCTGGAAGATTAAAAATTCCACACGCATCATTATTTGCTGCAATTACCACAGCTCTAGCAAAATCCTTAATATATAATAATTCTTTTTTTCTTGTAACATCGCCATATACTTCAAGATTTTCACCTTGAATACATTTTCTGACCATAGAACGCCACGGTAACATTCTTTCTTTCCCTTCAAGAAAATATGTTGCAACTGGATGCCAGCCATAAACCATAAAATGTCTAAATACACATGGTTTTATTTCTCCACAAATCTGCAAATGTTCCAGTATATCAGTTGCAGCTCTTTTGCAAATAGCATATACTGCATGATCATTACCATTCTTAGGAAAAGACCGAACTACATCATCATCAATTGGTGTTGTAGTTCCCCAGTACTCAGCTGTATCACTTGGTGTAGTATTAAAGATTATACGTTGGCACTCTACAGTTTTCATCCATTCACTTATATTTACGGTACCTACAATAATACTTTGAACATATGGCATCATATCCCTATTGGCGTGAGCTGGCATAGTCCCAGCCATATTTACAACAACATCAATTTTCTCTTTTGGTAATTTTTCAAATGTTGACTTATCTGACACATCAACTCCTCCAATATAAGAAATACCTCTAGTTTTGAAAAATCCATTGTCGCTATTTCGTCTACCTACCGCATAAACATTATAACCATCTTCTTTTAAAGCAAGGGAACTATAACATCCCAACTGGCCTGTTGCACCAAACACTACTGCATTTTCCATTTTATAATCCACCTTTCTATCCAAATACTCTATTCTAATACTGAACGTTGTACATACTCAGTTGGAGTCCATGCACTTCTTACTTTTTTTAAGATTCCATTTGCTTCAACATATACATCTGGAAAATATTTAATAAACAATGGTGTTAAACACATTGTGTATGCTCCTACTTTGTTATATACTATATAATCTCCACTCTGAAGAGTTGGACCATCCTTTTCCTCAAACAAACGATCATGTTCCATACAAGTATATCCACATATAATTTGATTAGGATGCACTTCTCTCGATCCATCTATTTCAAAAGAATGAAAGTATGAGCTTTTCGTCATCAAAGGATCTATACTTGTTCTTGTCCCATCTGTAATAACAAATCTATTGAATTCAGTGTCCTTAACATCAATAACTCTTGTTATATATGTAACTGGTGCACCTATTACTGACATTCCAGGTTCGACAATAAGTTTTGTTTTTGTTTTGTCAAAACATGTAGATAAAATATTCTCCATCAACGCAATGTATTCATCAAATTGCGGTTTTGTAGGTAATCCACCAAAAAATCCCCCTCCAACATCCACATAATCCAAATCTAGTTCAAATTCTTTTTGAACCTTACAAGCAATTTCTGCAATAGCACGATAAATATCTAGCCCTCTAGATTTAGAACTGGTATGAAGATGAATTCCAGATATTTTTACCTTTTTTTCTTTAAGACTTTTTATTGCCTTTGAAAGTTCTCCATTTTCATAGCAAAAACCAAAACGTCCCCCTTCTTCCGGACATTGAGACTGAGCAGGACACATTTTTTCTATATTAAAATTAATTCTAATTCCAACCGCTCTTTTTTTTAGTTCAACTTCTCTAAGCCATTCAACTTCTCTTTGAGAATCAATATTTACAATACATTCATTTTGAAGTGCTTCCAAAAAGCTATTTTTTGTTTTAATTGGTCCATTATAAATAATTCGTTTTTTTTCCACTCCAATAAGTTTTGCAAGATTATATTCATCTTCAGATACCGTTTCTGCATAACAACCTAATGAATCAAAATGTTTAATAATCCACGGAAGCGAATTAGTTTTATATGAATATCCTATAATGTAATTATTCCAATGCTTTTCCAATGCACCTTTTAATTTGTTAAAATTCGCGTCCAGCTCATCTTCATGTATAACATAATACGGAGTTTTAAATTGCACCAGTCTTTTTCTCCTTTCTTTTTTCCTGTTCTTCCCATTGTTTTTTTCTAAAATCATCAAAATTAGTCATATCTTCAACACTAATTCCTTCTCTTTTAAACACTATTAAGATTGTTTCAATTAATATCTTTAAATCCATTTTTAAAGATACATGTTCTGCGTAATATACATCCATTTTCATTCTTTCAGCCCAGTCAACATTATTTCTTCCATGCACTTGAGCATATCCTGACAATCCAGGTCTTACACTATGTCTCTTTCTTTCTTCATCTGTATAATAACTTAGATACCTCGCCATTAATGGTCTTGGTCCAATTATGCTCATATTACCCTTTAGTATATTGACCAATTCAGGTAATTCATCAAGAGAAGAGGCTCGTAAAAAACGCCCGTATTTATTTAGCCGCACTTCATCTGGTAATAACTTACCGCTTTTATCTTTTCTATTATCCATTGTCCGAAACTTTATTAACTTGAAAATTTTTTCATTTTTTCCAGGACGTTCCTGCATAAAAAAAGGATTCCCTCTCATAAACACAGTACCCAATATTATTAAAACTAATAAAAGTGGTGAAAGAATAATTAATGCTATCAGGCTCAATAAAAAATCTATTACTCTTTTAAAGCATTTTGCATACATACTATTTTCTCCATTACATTGATTAACTCATTACTCAAAACAAGCTTTTACTACTTCTATAATTCTATCCTGCTGCTCTGCTGTCATTTTGTTATCACTTGGCAGGCACAGTCCTCTTGTAAAGATATCCATTCCTACATCTGCTGCCCCGCCTGCTATATAAGCATTGGATCTTGCACGTCCATTTCCATCTCTGACTACAAATGGATTCAGGCGGTAAATTGGCTGCATATGCATTGGTTTCCAGACTGGACGTCCCTCTGCGTTAATACTGCTGATTGCCTCTAATATCTCTGTCGGACATGTCTTTCCACTCTCTTTTACATAGCAGACATCTTGTTCGCCTCGTACCTGCTTACACATCGCATCTTCGTCAATAAGCATACAGGAAAGCCAGTAGTTCGGCTCAGAGTTCTCCAGATTCATTGGATTCATAGATACTGGCAAATCCTTGAAGCCTTCTTTGTATCTCTCATAGATTGCTTTTTTCTGAGCAATATGTTCTTCCAGGTATGGAAGCTGTCCACGTACTACTCCTGCAATAACATTACTCATGCGGTAGTTATATCCCAGTTCCTCATGCTGATACCAAGGCGCAGCCTCTCTTGCCTGAGTAGACCATTTACGAACCTTATTTGCAGCTTCCTCGTCATCTGTTAAGAAACAGCCGCCGGCACTTCCGGTTATAATCTTATTTCCATTAAAGGAAATGGTATTATATTTTCCAAATGTACCGGTCTGAACACCTTTATACGTTGCTCCCATAGATTCTGCTGCATCTTCTACTAAAATAGCTCCATGCTTTTTAATAACTGCATTTAATTCATCTACTTTTCCCGGTGTACCATAAAGATGTGCGATTACAACTACTTTTGTATCCGGATAAATCTCAAATGCTTTCTCTAATGCTACTGGATCCATGTTCCATGTATCATATTCAGTGTCGATAAATACTGGTTCACCGCCCTCATATACAACCGGATTTACAGTTGCATCAAAGGTCATATCGGAACAGAATACTTTCTTACCTTCTAACGCTCCGTGTCCCACTTTCGGCATACCATATGCTTCAATACCGGCCAGCTTCATTGCCAGATGCAGTGATGCCGTTCCGGCAGATAAGCCTACTGCGTATTTGCAACCGATTTTTTCACATACTAATCGTTCTACTTCATTGATATTTGCGCCCACCGTGGACATCCAGTTTGTCTCATATGCTTCTTTTACATATTCAATCTCCGGTCCATGCATAGTTGGGCTGGATAACCAGACTTTCGATTCAAATTTTTCAAATGTGTTTTCTTCCTTAAACATGTCTCTCTCCTTTTCTGTTATCCACTTCAAGTTATAAAATATTATGAAGTAATCCTTTAGAATATTGCTGCCTTCATTCCTGGCTTCTTATGTACTTCAACTTTGTCTTCTGCCTTTTCTTCCTGTTTTTCATTTGCAACATGGCAGTTGACTTCTTCTGGGCTCTTGAATGTTGGCACGACTTTTCTCATTGCCTGCTTTGCAATCAGATTGTCTCCACTGTCACAGGCTTCTCTGAGAATCTGCATCTTCTCTTCAATCTCTTCTTGGCTTAAGGCAGTATCTCTTTCGATGAAGATCATGCTGTTTTCAGTCTTGTCCAGTTCTTCTGTCTTCACAAGTAATTCTTCATACAGCTTCTCACCTGGGCGAAGTCCTGTCTCCACAATCTCGATTTCCTCTACGCCGGATAAGCGGATCATATTTTCTGCCAGATCAAGGATCTTTACAGGCTGTCCCATATCCAGTACAAAGAGTTCTCCGTTCTTAGCCATTGCTCCACTCTGTAATACAAGCTGTGATGCTTCTGGAATCGTCATAAAGTAACGGATAATTCTTTTATCTGTCACAGTTACGGGACCACCGTTGGCAATCTGACGCTTGAACAATGGAATGACGGATCCTGCGCTTCCAAGTACATTTCCAAATCTTGTTGCACTATATTTTACTTTTCCATGAGTGCTTGCACTCTGTACGATCATCTCGCACATTCTCTTTGTAGCACCCATAACATTGGTCGGATTCACGGCTTTGTCTGTAGATACCATCATAAATCGTTCTGCTTCATATTCCTCGCACAGCTCTACCAGGTTATAGGTACCAAATACGTTGTTGTAGATAGCTTCTACGCAGTTGTGTTCCATAAGCGGCACATGTTTGTGTGCGGCTGCATTGATCACAATCTGTGGATGATATGTCTCAAAGACCTTTTCCAGTGCTTTTCTGTGAGTAATGGAACAGATTTCGATCTGCAGATTTAATTGATTTCCATAGGTGATCTTTAATTCCTGCTGTACATCATAAGCACCATTTTCATAGATATCCAGGATAATGATCTGCTTTGGATGCATCTTTGCAAGCTGGCGGCAAAGCTCTGAACCAATCGATCCGCCGCCTCCGGTAATGAGCACAACTTTATCTCTGTAGTATGCATTTGTCTTTTCATCTGACATTACGATCGGTTTACGGAACAGCAACTCTTCTACATCGAACTCTCTTAGATGTCTCTTGCCTCCTGCCGCATATATGGTCGGATAATCATAAACTTTTACTTTATATCCTGCATTTTTATAAAATTCATACCGTTTTTTCTTCTTTTCCGCTTTCATAGATGGAATCGCAAAGATAATCTCCTGAATTTCATAATCTGCAAGTTTTTTTACGGTTACATCATCTTCTGTCCATACCGGGATTCCGTGGATCTCTCGTCCGATCTTTTCTTTACTGACATCAATAAAGCATCTTGGTACATAGGAAGACTGCGTATTGCTGATAAGGTCTTCTGCCAGTCCGACTCCAACGCGTCCGGCACCTATGATCGCAACTTTAATCTTACGGTTTTCTTTCTCATTGCCAGGCTCGATTCCCGAAAAAAAGTATAGAACAGAATTCAGAAATTTTCCCCATTTGCTCTCCTGATTGCCACATTTATATGCATAGCGATATAACATACGGATTGCTAACGCTCCCAGTAAGTTCAGACATGACACGGAAAGCATTCTTGCAAATGTAATCTTTTCTACCGGCAGGCATAATTCCATTAACAGATAGATGATGAATGCAATTGCATCTGTAAAAAGCAACCGGATATAGCACTGGATCCCGCCATATCTCCATACCTGTCCATAGATTTTTCCTGTCATTCTGGCAGCGAAAATGCATCCTGCTGAAAGTACTACTTGTTGAAAGATACCGCTTGTGGTAAGTTTGTCGTTTCCTTCATAAAGCACAAGCAATAAAACTGCTGCGATCAGATAAACTAACATATCATATACAATTAATATTCTTGGCATATGAAACTGTTTTTTATCCACTTGTTCTTTCAAATCTGTTTTTTCCTCATTCATCTTACTCATTCTTATATTACTACCTTTAAATCCTTTTTTACCGCTATCATTTGTTGCATTTTATCTTAATCTATCGTTTTACCTTATGATAGTTATTTTCTAATTCATGTCTCGTTTATGTCATTCATTTTCCAAGCCCAAGAGAAGCTGACGTATAATGTTCATACTTCAGCTCCCCTAAGACCTAATATTTTTTAATTAAGCATTCTTTTTTCTGAATGCTACAACTGCTGCCGCTCCTAAAAGAACGACTGCCGCGCCAGCGAATGGCACTGTGTTTGTGGAATCAACACCTGTTTTTGGTGATGTTCCTGCTGTGTTTGTCACTGCCTGTGAAGCATTAACTTTCGCAATAATTGCGATTGGTGACAGATCCTGAACCTCAAATGTAAGCTCTTTATTGTTAAGATCTACATTAGATGGTGTAATAACTTCCCATACATTACGTGCAGTACTGAAGTGAAGTACTTTTACATCTGTCATTCCTTTTGTAAGTGCAGGTACAGATAATGTTACCTGATATCTTCCGTCTGCAAGCTGAACGCCACCATTAATTGGTGTTACATCCATGAATGCAGTAACTAAAGACTCCCCTGCAAGATCTGATGCGATGCTGGATTCAGCTTTTGCAATATCATCCAGTGTCTTAGTTCCTGCATTGACGTCTTTAATCAGATCTGCTGCTGTCTGATTTACTTTAGCAACATCTGCAACCTCACTCTGTGACATAGCTTTTACGTCATATTTTCCCTGGGCTGCTCCAGTTGCTGCCATTGTTGTTGTCTTACTTGCAGCGGATACACCTACAACCTGCATTGCGAATACTGTTACCAGCATAGCCAGGCTGATCAGTTTCTTCTTCATTGGTCCTTACCTCCTTTTCTTAATTATTGTTCTATAGATACTAGTACGGCTTGTACCAGGTATCTACGGTTGTCCATACCTGCATAGCAGGTAGATAGTGTGATGATCTTATCATCTGCAGTCACACTCGCTGCTGTATCAATATTCGACTTCATATCCCGGATACCGAATACCATATCCAGGTAAGCCTGGTAAATGTCTTTGTTATCAAAGTTAAAGCTTTGCAGCAGATGCCGGTTGTCATACAGGTATGCTGCAAAGATCTGGTAGTGCAAGATCTTGTCCGGCATGTAGATGATGACTTCTTTGTTCTGATCAAAGAAATCCCGGTCCATATATTGATGCAGACCGTCGAACATGGAGCCATTTGCCATGCCGTGTCCGTAGATCACGGTGTTCGGATCTTCGAAGGTCTTCGTATTGTAGTCCTCGGTAAAGATTGCTCCGGCTTTGTTCTCATCATGTTCCACACTGTGGTTCAGATAATAGCTGTTATCTGTCCCGCTCTGTGCGATTGGATAGTCGATGACGGTTCCCGGTACTTTGATCCATGCATAAATGTCTGGATTCATGTTCTGTAATGTCTGGAAGTCGATTGGTATCTCGACGGTACTTTTCGGTGTCTCTTCCGGTTCTTCTGTAACGACTTTTTCTTTTATTTTTTCATATTCCTGCCCTGCATGGGCATCCTGATAATATTGGTAATATGCAATTCCTCCGCAGATCAGTCCGGCTGCTGCCAGTATCCCTGCTACGACGTATCGTTTCTTCATGATTCTATAGCCCCTTACGTCTTATTGCTCATTTGTCTGTTTTTTCATCTATTTTATTTCTTGATAGAATGTCTCCATAATCTTTGCATACAGAGCATCGTCGTCTACATGATATTCATCGTAGGAAAGTCCCTGTGTTCCTTCTCCCGGAACGGTCCATTCTGTGTAGCCGTCTCCTTCGTCTGCTGTCTGGAATAACTTCATCAGACGGTCTTCGCTGATATTGGTGACGGTATATGGTTTGATCGCCACGAACAGATTCGCTGCAAATTTTGCATTTTGTTCATAGCATTCTTTTGCCTTTTTTGAAAACGCATCTAAGAATGCTTTCTGGCGTTCCATCCGGTAGATGGCGCTCTGGCTTTCATCTACATCTCTGCTTCTGACAAATGTTTCTGTATTTTCTTCGGTCAGTGTTACTTCTGCGCCTTCTGAAAATTCCGGATATTTATACTCCAGACTGTTATTTGGCACAGTCACTGTCAGACCTCCTACGCTTTTTGCAAGCTGTGGAATCCCGTCTAAATTCATGGCAAGATAGCCCTGAATCGGAAGTCCGTAGAAGAGATTGGACACTGCTTCCTGTGTGAGTTTGCAGCTCTCGGCGCCTCCGTCTCCATATCCATAGGAGAGGCTGATGTGGTCTTTGGATTTTCCAAGGCTTTTTCCTTCCAGGTCAAAGCTTTCCACATCTGTCATCGTATCTCTCGGAATCGAGATCAGCGTCATTTCCTTTGTCTTACGGTTCAGCGACAGCAGGAATAAGGCATCTGCCTGTCCTGCATCGGCTTTTCCGACTCTTGTCTCTGCCGGTGTACGCTTGTCTACTCCAAGTAATAAGTAGTTACTGAGATTTTGATTGTATTTGTAAGTCTTTCCCTGCCAGGTGACAGTGTTGGAATCATCTGCTTCCGCGGTTGCTTTCGCACTTGCCGCTTCTGCTGCTTTCTTCTTTTGGATACCTACGTATCCAAGACCTGCCACCGCAAGTACAGCTACGCCTGCGATAATGACTGCTGCGAATCTTCCCCGGCGTTTTCCTGATGCTTCTCTCTGTTCTAGTTCTCGCCTGCCTGATTCTCGCCTGTCTGGTTCTCGCCCGCTTGATCTTCGCTGTTCTGATTCTCGTCTGTCTGACTGGTGTTGTTCTGATCTTCGCTGTTCTGATTCCCGTCTGTCTGACTGGCGTTGTTCTGATCTTCGCTGTTCTGGTCCTCTGTCCATGTCTGATCTGATTTCTCCTTCTGAATCTCTTCCTGCGCCGCTTTCTTTAACTCACTGCTATTTACAGCTTCCTGCTTATGATTGAAAAATAAAAGCGAACCTAATATCAGGAATAATACGATACATGCAATCAACAGCAGAACATTCTGAACCTTCGGGTTCGTCTTTCTTTTCTTCATACTGTTCTTTACATTCCTTTCCTACGCATTTTCATGATTCTGGCCATAGCCATACTTACTTCCATAACTGTAATAGGAATAATATTTTTCTTTCTTTGTATCAACTTTATTCAGCACAGCTCCAAGCATATGTGTTCCACTCTTTTCCAACTGCTTGATTGCTTTCTGCGCTGCACGGTATCCTACAAATCCACTCTCGATTACAAGGATTGCTCCATCGCATACCTTTCCAACAATGGCTGCATCTACCACACTTGCCATCGGCGGTGTATCAATCAGGACGTAGTCATATCTCTGCTTCAGCTCACCCATTAACTTGGCGAACACTCTTCCATTTAAAAGTTCGGATGGATTCGGAGCCATCGGTCCTGCAAAAATCATATCTACATTTTCATAATTCGTTCCATATAAAATATCGCGCACCGGTGCCTGTCCGCTTAAGTACTGGGACAGTCCCTTTACATCGCTATTCACGAAATATCTCTGCACAAGGACTGATTTTCGGATGTCCGCATCCAAAAAAACTGTCTTCTTGCCGGCCATACCCATTTCCCTTGCGAGCTGGAAGGCAACATCACTCTTTCCCTCATTCGGGAAACAGCTTGTCACAAGGATCGTCTTAATATCCGCTCCTGCAAACTGGATATTTGTTCTCAGCGTCTTTAACGCCTCCTCGTAAAAGTAATTTGATTTACGAGGATCCGTCAGCTCCACCCGAAGCTTAGATGCCTTATTGTCACGGCGGGACATTGCCGCTTTTGCCTGCGCATTTGTATATGTAGTTCTAGCTTGCTTTTCGTTTTCCTGCATCATTTCTCTTTGACTTCTTCTTTCCTGATCCATTAATATAATCCTTTCTGTCCGGAATTACACTCAGTGTAGATAATCCCAGATATTTTTCTATATCTTCTTCAGACTTAATCGTATCGTCCATAATCGTGCGGACAACAATCACACCTGCGCACAGGATCATACCTGCCAGCACACCCATCACTGCCATCTCCGCCACGCCTGTATTCGATCTGGAAGTCGGAACCTCACCTTTTTCAACGATTTTAGGCGGTGTAACCTCCATCTTGTCTCCGATATACTCAGAAGCAACCTCTGACAGCTTGTCTACAATCTCCTTCGCCTGCTTGGCATCAGAATACTCCACAGACAACTGCAGAATACGCGTATCGTCCTGGTTCGCAACTGTGATCATATCCTTCAGCTGCTTATAGTCCATGTCCAGATCTAACTGGTCGATAACATCCGTAAGCACCGGACGGCTTGTGATCAAGATGGAATAGTCCTTGGTAAGCTGTGAGCCCATCTGCAGATCCGCCAGAGAACTAAGCGTCGTCTCCTTGGTCAGTACAAGCATCATGGAAGAAGATGTGTACAGCGGCTTCACTAAGAATCCGGCATACGCACACGCAATACAGCCGAACAGCAGTCCCACTCCCAGAATCGCCAGTATCTTCGACTTGAGCACATAAAAGAGCTCCAGTAAGTCAATTTCCATCTCATCATTATCGTAATTCTTTCCCATTAATCTGATTTCCTTTCTTGGGGGACGGTTGGGGACGGGGGTTTTTTAAAAAAACCCCGTCCCCAATTGGACTTCTACCTGTCCCTCTTTGAATTGTGTGTATTTTTACCCTCCCATTTTCTAGGGTTTCTTTTATTTCTAACCTGTCCCTTTTTGAATTGTAAAAAATTTTGAAACAATTTATGTTTTAGGCTTGTGTGATCCGCGGTCATCTAATATTCTTCTTGCATTGCCTTGTATCAATGCCCATACATAGTCTTCAGACAGATTCTTGTTCAGCCACTTCTCAACGTGTTCTGTCTGTGGACTGCGTTCTCCGCTATTGTGCATATCTGTTCCCAGGTAATGGACCAGACCATCTTTCAGTTGTCGCTTACACCACTGTGCTGTATTATTATTCCATCCTCCATCTATAGAGCTGTAATTCATCTGGATTCTTGCTCCTGTATCAGCCAGCTCTTCCAGTCTGCCTTCTTCTCTTAACACATGATACCTTTCTACATGTGCCAAAATTGGGACATAACCTGCCATCTGCATCTGGCGCACTGCGCTGAATATCTTAGAGTAAGCTGTCCCCGGGAGGAATTCCAATAACACATATCTGCTGTCTGCCAGCGTCAGAAGCTTACCTTCCTTTAGTAACTGTCTTGTATCTACCGAATACATAATTTCCTGTCCCGGAAATACCGGAAGCCTGACTCCAAGTCGTTGATATGCCTGAATTCTGAACTTCTTACACAATGTTCGAATCTCCTGCACTCGTTCTACGGATGCATTACGGACTGAGCCATGTGGCGTTACGATCATACCTACAAAGTCCTGATTCAATGCCATGCGTAGCATCGCTAATGTCTCTTTCGGATTTGCAGATCCATCATCTATACCAGGTAGTATGTGACAGTGCATATCTATCTTTTTCATCTCTACTCCTGTATATGTATTGTATATAAATTTCACTTATTTTTTACAGCACAAATGCCACCTGATACTTTTGACATGTACACAAGGTGGGAAAATTATCAATCTGCGTTGTCACTATTTCATGCACTGCAAAAATAGTATTTAGTTAGTCCTATTTCTTGACTACCTTTTATTACTAATTAAGGCTACCATGTTTTGACAATATTTGCAATAGACAAAAGCTGTCAATTTCTGTTTGGGGACGGGGTTTTTTTGAAAACAATGTCATTAAGTTAAGGATAAAATTGTAA
>OLRE01002349.1_pt1 | contig 15594 bp, 18 predicted proteins | sample 1672461 | NCBI WGS metagenome assembly OLRE01 (sample SAMEA3136688, study PRJEB25190) | human gut metagenome | biome: human gut; feature: human-associated habitat; material: faeces | place: Austria | collected 2013
GCTCTTCCGATCTATTGTATTTTATAGATAACTATACAAATCTTCAGGATTATTGTGAGGATATGCTAATACAAAAGAACATAAAAAACAATGAAAAAAGTGCAGGTAAGCAAATGGGCTTAACTACAGCCACAGAACTTTTAGAAATAAGCTTAGATAATATTTCTCATCATAGAGCTTTAGACGATAGCATAATTGCCTATGAGTGCTTTAAGAATTTATATTCCTACCCCATCTTACTTTCTCATATACAAAAATTTAATGATGAGTTTTATCGTAAGCTTACATTTAAAAATACTATTCTTTGTGACCTCAATAACCCTCTTATTGATAAAAAAGAAATGTATTTTACTTGTCCTTGCGGTTATAGAGCTAAACGAAAAAAGCCCTGGAAATTTTCGTGTAAATCATTTATTGCACCTTTCGCTTGTAAACATTGCGGAAATACATTTATGGGACGAATACAATTCAAATTAAAATATGATGGTGTGCATATTATTAAGAAAATATTTAAACCTATAAATAAAGAAAATACCGATACACAAAAAGTTACTGCTGAAAAATGATTAAAACCTCCTAAGATATTCTATTGTCCATTTTTTACGGACTTGTTCAAATTCTTAGGAGGTTTTAATTTACTTTTAAGGCATAAAGTTCTATATATTTTTTATAATTTGTAATCAAATTCTGAATAATATCACCAAAATGCAATATCCTATGATTAAGGAGGTAATTTTATGGCTATAATACCTTGCAGTGATAATTGTATTTATCAAATTGACGGATATTGTCATCTCGAACTATCGTCTTTTGTTACAAACAATACAAAAGATTCTTGTATATATAAAATTTGTCCTGATAATAATTTAAATTCAAGAGGTGTTAATTTGGTTTCTTCATTGTTGATTACTAATTTAGATGTATTTTTATCAAAAAATAGATGGTCATCTTTGTAGAAAATGTTTTTTGTATTTCTTTTTAAAATAACATTTGTATTCGGCTCCGGTATCCCTCCTGTTTCTTTTGAAGAAATTTCTGTCACAAGATTACAAACTTTTTCCTCAAATAAATATTTCTGTAAATGTTTTTTCATCTATAAAAACTCCTTTAAAATTAATTTTGCTGTCATCACATATTTTGTTTTGACAGTTAAACATTATAAAATCTGTACTATTCCTTAATGTGCTATTCTCAAAAAGATAAATATAAGTACAGCAAAACTTTATAGCTTCTATAATTATACAAATTACAAAAGTAAGTTCCTTATAGTTATCCATTTTTATTCACTTGATTTATAAAATTTTGATCATAAGTATATTATAGCAATAATATACTATTATCTCAAGTTCTAGAGCGTGTTTGAAAAATGCTTTCTGTAAGATGTATGTTACAATTTGTGGGAGATTTTGCCTGAATGAGGGCGGCGTAGTGGGCTACGTCAACTGAATGAAGGCAAAATATACCGCAAATTGGAGCGTGCAGATTGCGGGAATGATTTTTCAAACACGCTCTACCCTCTCATAACTTGGTTTCCACTCTGTCTATAAATTGCAGCAAAATTCTAACTTTTTGCAATTTTCTTACGTATATCTTGCATTTTTTTCAAAAATATGTTGAAATACCTTTTATTCTGTGCTATTTTAGTATTGTTTGCTATATAACAATACAGCATTACTCTCTGGAGAGTCTTTACCTCAATGTAAAGCGCCGAAGGTGTACGGCAGTATATCTGCTAATCTCTCAGGCAAAAGGACAGGGCACTATAAATGCATGTTTTACTCTTTAGAGGGCTGATAATGGGTATCAGTCCTTTTTGTGTCTTTAGAAAACTGTGAATTCTTACTTTGCAAAGGCAGTTTCCCCCTTTTCCGAGATGATTTTTCAGGAGAATCAATTGTGATATGGTTATTCATATTGTATTTCACACAGAAAAATCTATTAAGAAAGGAAAGATAGAATTATGTCCTTCATATTAAGAAGGCATAGTCTGTCAAAACAAGTAGTATGTTTGGAACAATCAACTCAATCTTAACCAAAATTGACGATTTAGTATGGGGTGTCCCGTTAATCGTCATGATTCTGGCAACCGGTATCTTTCTGACAATCCGTTTGAAAGGTATTCAGGTTCGTAAACTTATCCTCGCTTTTAAGTATATGTTCTCGAATGAAACGGATGGAGAACATGGAGAAATTTCCAGTTTTGGAGCATTATGTACCGCTCTTTCTGCTACGATCGGAACCGGTAACATTGTAGGTGTTGCTACGGCTATCGTTGCTGGTGGACCGGGCGCACTTTTCTGGATGATCGTTGCTGCCACTGTTGGTACAGCTACAAAGTACTCCGAATGTCTTCTCGCCATCAAATACAGAACGGTTGCAGACGATGGACATATCGTCGGTGGACCATTTTATTACATAGAAAAAGGTATGGGCGAAAACTGGAAATGGCTTGCGAAAATCTTTGCTGTTTTCGGTGTTATGGTAGGTCTGTTAGGTATTGGTACCTTCTCACAGATTAATGGTATTACCAGTGCGGTAAATAATTTCTTTGATGCAAACAATGCATGGACCGTACAGTTATTTGGAAGAGATTATTCTTGGACAGTTGTTATTGCCGGAATTATTTTAACAATTTTTGTTGCTTTCGTTATTATTGGAGGTCTTCGAAGAATTTCTGCTGTAGCACAGGTTGTTGTTCCATTTATGGCTGCCGCTTACATTATTGCCGCTGTTGTAATTTTAATTCTTAACTATAAAGCTATTCCTGGTGCTGTTGTAGAAATCGTTCAGAGTGCTTTTGGTATGCGTGCGGTTGCCGGTGGTGCTCTTGGTGCTATGATGCTTGCTATGCAAAAAGGTATTGCCCGTGGTATTTTCTCTAACGAGGCCGGTATCGGAAGTGCACCAATCGCTGCTGCTGCTGTACAGACTACAGAACCTGTAAGACAGGGACTTGTATCTATGCTTGGTACGGTTATTGATACCATTATCATTTGTACAATGACTGGGCTTTCCATTGTCATTACCGGAAGCTGGGACAAGGGACTTGAAGGTGTTGCTGTTACAACAAGAGCATTCCAGGTTGGACTTCCTTTCCCTGCAAAGGTATCCGCCTTTATCTTAATGCTTTGCCTTGTATTCTTTGCATTTACTACAATTCTTGGATGGGACTATTACAGTGAAAGATGTCTTGATTATCTGACAGGCAATAACCAAAAAGTAGTTCGTGCTTATCGCTGGATTTACATTGCCTGCGTATTTATCGGACCTTACATGACTGTTTCTGCTGTATGGACTATTGCGGATATTGTAAATGGTCTTATGGCGATTCCAAACCTGATTGCGCTTCTCGCATTGAATGGAGTTGTCGTGGCAGAAACGAAAAAATATTTCAAGAAGTTCTGATTTATCTAGATAAACAGACGCTCACAAAGAGAGCCTATCCCCTATATTTGTGACTTTAGTCGCGGCGGTTTGAACACTCGCTTCATATGCTCGTATCCAAACCTTGCTCCGAGGCCACAAATATAGGGGATAGGCTCTCTTTGCTGGCTGACTGTGGATGCTGGTACAAAATCAGAATTCATTCTTTTTAATATACTGTTATGGATTCATTGTATTTTCTCATAAAATCACAGCCTTCTGGGAAATCCCCAAATCTCTCCAACATGAATTCTGATTTTACTTCAGCAACCATTTTCAGAAACACCGAAACCCCATCGTCCATATTTGTGGTCTCGGAGCAAGTGTTGGATGCGAGCGTATAAGCGAACATTCAACGCGCAGCGACTAAAATCACAAATATGGACGATGGGGTTTCGATGTTTCGTCAGTTTTGCCAATTCAACAAATCAGAATTCATCAGAATTTCTTTTGCTTTTTCTGGAGGGTTTTCCTTAATGATTTTGGCCACAGTTTCGTACCCTAACTTCGGTGTATAGGCCGTTGCAAAAGCATAGGATTGTTCTAAGTGTTTTTTGCAATTTTCCACATCAGGTTCTATCGTTTCAACACATTTTTCCCTGAAGATCGTGACAGCTCTTTCTGCAAGTTCAAGGCTTTCTAAGAGACTGTCTGCAATAAGTGGTAAAAAGGCATTGAGTTCAAATTCTCCATGAGCTGCTGCCATTGTGATTGCGGTATCATTTGCGATGATTCGCATGGCACATTGCATAGTCATCTCTGGAATGACAGGATTTACTTTTCCCGGCATGATTGTGCTGCCCTGCTGCATTGCTTTTAAGTGCAATTCTCCAATGCCCCCTCCTGGTCCGGAATTCATAATCCGAAAATCATTGGCAATTTTCATGAGGTTTACTGCCAGTGCTTTCAATAAACCAGAGACTTCCACGAACACATCATTGTTCTGTGTTAAGTCCATCGGATATTCGGCTGCAGCAAGTCCAAGTCCGGTAAGCCGACGCAATTCCTCTATGACACGAAAACAATATTTATGCTGTGCATTATCGGAAAGACCTACTGCCGTTCCACCAAGATTGACCTGTCTAAGCCTCTCTTCTACTTTATAAATTCGCCAACGGTCTCTTGCGATTGCCTGGGCACAGGCACCAAATTCTTCTCCAAGCGGGATTGGAACCGCATCCATCCACTCGGTTCTTCCTAGCTTTTCGATATTCTGAAAGGCATTTTCTTTTTCCTGTAAGGAAGTCTGTAATGCTGCACAGGCATCGCTTAAGTTTCTGATAAGAAAAATGGAGGCAATTCGAAGTGCTGTCGGATAGATATCATTGGTGGACTGTCCTCTGTTTACATCGTCTAAGGGATGAATACAGTTATAGTCTCCATAGTTTTTCCCTAAATGTTTTAATGCGATATTGGCAATGACTTCGTTAACATTCATATTTGTCGATGTACCTGCCCCGCCCTGTAATGCCTGTGTAACAAACAGGGTATCTATTCCTCTTCGATTATCTTCCGCCTGATTTTGATTATCTCGATTATGTTCCGCCTGCTGAGAAAAACTTTTGTCCTCTTCTGTTTTTAAAAGTAATTCATCGCATGCCGCTACGATTGCCTGATACTTTTCTTTTTCTATATCTTCCACAAGATTCTCATATGTTTTTGCTGCCGCTTTTTTTACGAGAAGCATTGCGTGAATCAAATGCAGATTTACTTTTTTATGAGAAAGTGGAAAGTTTTCAACAGCTCTTTGTGTATTGATTCCATATACGGTTTCATCTGTTAAATATTTTTCTCCAAGGGTATCCTTTTCTAATCTCAAAGTACTCCGCTCCTTTACTGTCTTTTAAAGTGTGTTTGAAGTATCTTTTAACGCTTTAATTCTTCTAAAAGATACGGAAAAATACCAATACTTCTCTCCAAAATCCCCTGCATATAAGCAATTGCTGTCCCATAGTTTGTAAATGGAATATTCTGGTCTTTCGCACACTTCATGCGGTACTTCATTTCACGCTCATTTAACATACATCCACCACAGTGAATTACCAGTGAAAATGGGGATAAATCTTCAGGAAATTCCCGTCCGGAAGATGTCTCGATTGTAAGCTTTTTGCCTGTATAGTTTTTCAGCCAGCGAGGAATCTTGACACTGCCAATATCATCACACTGACGATGATGTGTACAACCTTCTGAAATCAATATACGGTCACCGTCTTTTAGTCTGTCAATGGCAGCCGCTCCAAGTACTGCTTCCTCAAGAAATCCTTTGTATCTTGCCATTAAAATAGAAAAGGAAGTAAGAGGAATTTCCTCTGGCACATCTGCACTTACTTTTGCAAATACCTGACTGTCGGTAATTACCATCGCCGGACGCTTTCCAATCGTATCAAGTAATTCTCTAAGTTCATATTCCTTCACACAAATAGCCGCTCCGTCTGCCTCTAATACATCACGAATTACCTGCTGCTGTGGCAAAATTAATCTTCCCTTTGGTGCTGCCTTATCAATCGGAATAACAAGCACAACAAGATCCGCCGGATGAACCAGGTCTCCGACAAGCTGAAGTTTCTGACTATCTGTCTTTACCAGTCTGGCAAGTTTTTCTTTTAATTCATTGATGTGTTTTTTTTCTAATGCACTAACACAGATACTATTTACCTGTTCAGATTGCTCTGTACGCAACAGATTTTTCTGTTCTTCTGAAAGAATATCTTCCTTATTATATACAAGCAGATATGGAATCTCTTTTTCCTTAAAAATAGCAAGCAATTCTTCCTCGCACTGTTTTACCCCTTGTGTACTATCAATAACAAGGACAGCTATATCTGTACGGTTAAGTATCTGTTTTGTCTTGCGGACACGAAGTTCTCCAAGATGCCCTTTGTCGTCAAAACCTGGCGTATCAATAATCATAACCGGTCCTAACGGAAGAAGTTCCATTGCTTTTGAGACCGGGTCGGTTGTTGTTCCTTTTGTGTCAGATACGACAGCTAACTCCTGCCCTGTTACCGCATTTACCACGCTGGACTTTCCAGCATTTCGTCTGCCAAAAAAACCAATATGTATTCTTTCCCCGGATGGGGTATCATTTAAACCCATAAAAATGCTCCCTTTCAAACTATACTTGTCTACAGACGATTTTAAGAAAAGAATCCAAAGTATTTTTATTCCGTCACGTTAAACATTCCATTCTGCCCCAAAACAAAACTTCTCGATAACTCTCTCGAAGTTTTTGGTCAGAATTCCATAACGTGAAAGTCATAAAAATATCTTTGATTTTTTTCTTAAAATCTGTCTTTGTAATAGATACTTTTTTCTTAAAAATAATAAATATACTCTCTAATTTATAAGATTTCAATCAATGCTTTAATCTCTTCCTCCTTTGTAGCCCAGCTTGTAGCAAGACGAATGATCGTGTGGTTATCATCTGCCTTTTCCCAAAAGCTTATCGCTACTTTTTGCTCTAATTCTTTCAACCTTTCATCTTCTAATACAAGAAAAATCTGATTGGTCGGAGAGTCAATATAAAAAGTATATCCCTTCTCCTTTAGAGCCTGCTTCAATGTATCCGCTGTTTTGATTGCATTTTTACTAATCTCAAAATACAGATTATCGGTAAAAAGGGTATCAAACTGTACACCAAGCACTCTTCCTTTTGCAAGAAGTGCTCCATGTTGCTTTACTGTAGTCATAAAATGTTTCGGTGCATTATTCTTCGGAAATATAACTGCCTCTCCGCATAATGCTCCAACCTTTGTACCACCGATATAAAATGCATCACATAAAGAAGCAATGTCCGCTAGTGTTACATCGTTTTCTTCACTGACAAGACCATATCCAAGTCTCGCACCATCTAAATAAAGTGGTGCATCATATTCATGACAGACTATAGACAACTCTTCCAATTCTTTTTTACTGTAAAGTGTACCGTATTCTGTCGGATGGGAAATATACACCATTCCCGGAAATACCATATGTTCATGGTTGCCATCTGCATAAAAATCTGCAAAATACTGTTTTACGGCTTTTGCAGTAACTTTCCCGTTCTTATGCGGAATTGCCAACACTTTATGGGCGGATGCTTCAATTGCTCCTGCCTCATGTGTACTGATATGTCCTGTATCTGCAGATACAACTCCTTCGTACTGCTCAAGCAAAGCATCAATAACCGTAGCATTCGTCTGTGTTCCGCCAACTAAAAAATAAATATCTGCCTCTGGACATTCACAGGCTTCCCTGATTTTCTGTTTTGCTGACTCACAATATTGATCTGTCCCATAGCCAGACAGCTTTTCCATGTTAGTTTCTAACAATCGCTGTAAAATCTTTTCATGGGCGCCTTCTGAATAATCATTTACAAAATCTAGCATTATATGTCTCCTCTAAAAAAAATCATTTTTATTATAGCACAAACTATAGCAAAAAAGCAGCGAGAACCCACTTGATAAAATACACTTTTTTAGAGCGTGTTCGAAAAATGCTTTCTGCAAGATGTGCGTCACAATTTGTGGGGGATTTTGTCTGAATGAGGGCGGCGTAGCGGGCTACGTCAACTGAATGAAGGCAAAATATACCGCAAATTGGGGCGTGCAGGTTGCAGGAATGATTTTTCAAACACGCTCTAGCGCTTCCCCATTATTTTCTTTTGTTTATAATAACTCCAGCAACGTATTATATACTTTCTCATTTTTCTTTACTACCAAAGCTATACTTTCCTTTGCATGATTCAACCTATGAAAAATCTTTCTTACATACGAACTTCCATTTTTCATAAAACAGGCTGCCCTTAGATATCCTTCTTCATCATAATAATACCGCTCATCAAGCAGCAGAACTATTTTATCCATATCTCTGACCGCCTGCATTTTTAAATCTGCCTGCGCTTCCTGCCTCTCTGATTCTTCTATTTCAACCCACTGATATCCCTGCTTTATATAATCACTTAGCAAATTCTCTGCCTCAACATCATCATTGGCATATACTACAAAAATGTGCGGATATCCCCTTGAATTCATCCTCGGCGGCAAATGCATCATATTCTGAATAAATGTAGAAAGTTCCGCATTCGTCCGAATACGATTTGTTAATCGAAAAACCTTAATATCTGTCTGATTTTCCAACTTTTTTATATTCTCTTTATCCATTTCTTCTGATGAGATAACATCTTCAGAATCACTGGAAAATATCACAGGCTGCTCTTTGCTTAACTCTAACAATCTCTCTATCTTATCTTTGGAAAGCAAATGTGCCTCATCAACTAAAATCCCTCTATATTTTTCAAGCGGTATTTGTGTTCCGGCTTTTCTTTCTTCGTAATTGAATTGCTTCTTCTGATCATAATCTCGGCTGCTATCCGGTCCTTTATCCTGCCCGCTATTCTGACTGCCACTTTTCTTCTCGATGCGAATCTGCTCATCTGCCAAAAAATCAATTCTTTGTAAGCGTTCATGTAATATTCTCCACTTTTCTCCATTCTCCTCGCAATGTACCATACAGATTCGATGACGAACAGACAGCTTCATAGCAATATCATAAAGAAGCAAGGTTTTTCCTGTTCCCGGAATTCCACTAAACCAAAAACATCCTGATTGCTTTGCATAAATATCTCTTAAAATCTTTTTCTCAATATCTCTTTGCTGAGAAGTCAGGAAATATTCCTTTTTTAAAAAACGGACGGGGTCTGTTATCGGTGAAATCAAATATAACTCCGCCCGAAACAAATCTTCGATATTTCCTTCATAATTCGTACCTTCTTTTTGTAAATCCTCACATAATCTTTCCCAGTCTGCATCCACGATATGATCATGATGTGTCAGACGAACCAGCCTGTTCTGGCTGCTAATATAGGTATAAGATTGAATTGGTCTTCCTAAAACAGATAAATAATAGCGATTCTGAATCAGCTGCTTACGAATTGCCTGATCCGAAACCACCCCACTCTTTAATTCAATATTTACGATATGATTGTCCTTAATCTGAAGAAGATCAAACTCTTTTCCCAATCTTGGAATCTGGAAAGAATAGAAAAAACGGAGGGAATATACTTCCTGCATATGCATTTCCAACTGAGCTGCCAATGCTCTCATACTCCCCCATTCCCAGGTACGTATTTTTAAAGGAAACTTCCTTCCAGATAACTGTCTTTCCAGTTTTGATATATGCTCTATACTCTGATTTCTTGTAAGTGTATAAATTGATAGTGATTTCACTTTGTCACCTCGAATGGAATCATTACTTTATTTTTAATGTTCTAAGATACATTTTCTGCTCCGGTGTTATCCGATAACTCTCAATCGCTTTTTGAATTGTTTTATTATGTGTCCAGACATCCAGCTTTTTATCCTCTATAAATGGAAGAATGTTCTCATATTGTTTTGCAAGTGCCGTAGCAAAATACCATGCCCGCATCATATTCACATAATACTCTTTCGAACAAATCTGCATCACCTTTTCCGGATACTCCATCTGAAAATTTTCATCCAGATAATATCGCATCAACATACCAATTCCAAATCGTATCGTATATGTATGCTGTGATTGTATCCAGCGATACACCTCTTCTATAAATACATCAAGATGCTTTTTTACCGTACGAACAGCAAGCAAATCACAAGTTGCCCAATTATCTATAAAAGGCAGAAATCGTTCCAGCTCCTGTAAACACTTTTCGTAATCCTTTATCTGCTCTAGTAAAAGACCATGCAGATTATTTTCTTCATAATACGAATGTGGAAGCACTTGCAAAAACATCCTTGCCTCTTTAGTTTTACCAAACTCCTTTGCAAATGAACGCAGTACAGGAATCCGAACGCCGATAATCTTCTCCTTATTCACCGTCGGCATAAGCTTCGCATGAAAATCCCGATACTTTATATCCTGAAGATCAAAAAGTTTTGACTGTATATCTTTTACTATGTTTTTCTGGTTCATGATTTTCCTTTCTGACGCTATATATTTATGGTACTGCCAAAATTTAAGTCGAGCATTAACTTTTTACAGTTCCGGATTTTCTAACAAATCTTCGATGCTGCATCCTAGTACTCTTGAAAGCTTGTAAAGGGTTCTCGCCTGTGCTTTATCAATATCATTTACTTTTTGCTCATACATTTGTATCGAACGAAGTTTTACACCTGAAAGTGCTGCAAGTTCTACTTGAGATATGCCACGATTTTCACGAATTGTTTTTAAATGAATTTCCTGTGTTATGCTCATATATTTTTTATTCATATCTTCAATGAAATGCCCTATATCCATTTCATGATATACGCTATACATTGTAACAATTTCTGAAAGAGGTATTCTTGAAAAAATATCTTTGAATCGTCTACAGGTAGCCCACTGATACTCTGCCAAAGCCCAACCAGCCCAATAGACTTCAGAACGTTCCTCAGAAAATATTTTTTCTGGAAATTTGTAATTCATATAAGCGTACATAATGATTTCCTGAGCCAGTTCTATCCCAGATATTCCTGAAACAATCGCTGGATTTCCACGCTCAAATTTGTCTGCATATCCAGATTGGACAAACAGCCTTGAAAATATATCTGCATTAAAACGACAATTGCTAATCGCATAATCAAAACATTCAGCCAGATTTTGCTTCGCATCATATAGATAAGATTCGCTGTATGCGTGAATCATTGTCCTTCATCTCCTCTCTGAGAATATCCAAAACAAAAATATCATTTTTATAGGAATGCCTGTTACGAATTTCTCTTCGATACGTTTCTCTCACATTAGAATCCCTTGCAATAAACTTAGGATAATAAACTGTTTTGTCTGCAAAATCAGCCCCGTCAAATGTCAGATTACGAAAAGATTTTTCAGAAATTAACACCGTCTGCGTTCCTAATCTACCCAGATGAAGAGCTTCGTTTAAACTGCGAAGAGGCAAACCATTTTGCACAAAAGATTCTGCAAAAGAAAAATAGGAATCATCCGCCCGATAGCCAATAATAACATCATAGGCTTTTAAATCAATAGAAAAATTCTCAATAATATAATCACAGGCATCTATTGCGATCTCATTAGAAAGACGAAATGTCCTGTTTTTTAGCAACAATGCCATCCAGTGTAAAATATTGTACTTTCCATCTAACAAATTCAATATATTTAAGGAATCTTGCTCAAGAACATATTTATTTACAAAACCATCACTGTTTTTCTTGCAAGCCCATTCCATAGCCATAGATAATTCCTGCGTACAATAAAAACCCCGTCCATAATCATTATTTGTTTTACCAAGTAAAAGATCCGGCTTTTCAATGATATGATCCGAGCCATGTAATAATTTAATTTTTCCCATGTATGCCACCTCCTTATAAGATATTATATTATTGTAATGATAGTACATCAACAAAAACATATAAAAAAGAACATAGTATAATATTATCAGTTCTTCCATCATCGCTATAAGAAAATGTGCTATCACATTTTCAAATTTGCTCCAAATCCACATCTGATAATGCATACTATGTTCTATCTTTTATAAAATAAATACTACTCAACAGTATTTTGAATATTCTCACTATATTTTTCAAAGCTTTTTTCTATTTTTTCCAGTTTGCGTGCATGCTCCTTCAATTCCTTTACTAATTTTTCTCTATCCTGTCGTTCCTTTTTATAATTGATACGATGTTCCATACTCGCCCAAAAATCCATGGACATCGTTCGAAATTGAATCTCTACAGGGAAATATTCCATACCATCAAGACAATAAACCGGAATACCTAATATAATATGATAACTTCGATATCCATTAGGTTTAGGTCCTGCAATATAATCACGTTCCTTCATAACAATTAAGTCTGTTTGACTTTTTAAAATCTCAACAAGATTATATATATCATTGACAAAATAGCAAATAACTCTTGCACCTGCAATATCCATAAGAAAATTTTTAGCATTAGTCAGTGACGGTTTCTTTTCTTTTTTTATCAATTTATCTTCAATGCTTTTTTTCGATTTAATCCTACTCTGGATATTATGAATTGGAACAAGATGCGTAGCTGATGATTCATATAAAGTATGATTTAATGTATCTAGACGGCTCAAAATCATCTGCATAGCATCTTCATAAGGTTTAATTAAATTATAATATTCTTTTTCGTTCATTGTAACAACATTCCTCCTCGTATCTTTTATCATTTTATTGGAGAAATGTGTTCAATGTATGATAGACTAATGACAGTTTTTTTACAGTATTCTTACATGATATAGATTTTCATAAAAGTTCAACAAATATTCCTACTTCTTGTTCATTAAGCTTCGGTAGCTGCTTAGCAAAATTATAAAGCAAACCCATTTCTGTTTTTATCGGAAATTTACAATTATAATTACATTTCGCATTTTCTTCAATTGATTGTAACTGACATGATGCGTTTAACACAATATGTCCTGATATATCTTTTATAAATGATTCTATGATAATTTTAGGGCAGCTATCCGAATCTTCTTCCCCCTATGGATGTTCTCTCGTTTCCGCATATTCATCTAGTATATATCGTGCATAATTTGTTGCCTGCCTCTCTTGTCCAATCGGTGTCAGTTTTAATGCATTAATCCACTGAAAAAAATATTCTCTTCGCAAAAAGACGGCAAATTCTTTGCATGCTCTGCGAACTTCGCTGTCAATATCTTTATCAAATCGTAACCGGAGCCCTGTCCGATGCCCTTCTCTGGTCAAATCAATATTTTTCTCCCAGTCATCTATGGTCCATATATGCCACATTATAGCCACCTCATTATTTCTTCTGCCTGCTCTTTCACTGCATTTGCTTTTTCCCTTTTTAAAAGTTCTGTAAGTGTAATTTTTATTTTTCTTTTACATTCTTCTGTGTAGTTTTCATCTTCCAAGATCAATTGAATGATAGCTAAAACACTATACCGTATATGATAATCTGTATTCTTGATATAATTAAGAATCTCATTCAAAACATTCTTCTCTCCAAAAGAATATTTTCCATACAGACAATTCAAGATGCAATTATTATTACTTTCCTTTTCTAATATAGCATTCAAATATCCAATAACTTCTGTCTCGTTTGTACACAAATGCTGTTGTACATAAATCCACGAATCAATTGCATAACTTCTTGCTAACCCATCTTTTTCCGATAAAACAGCTTTTTCCAGACTTTTTACCACGCTTTTTTCACAATAACACCCTATAGCATCATATGCTTCTGTTCGTATCAGCTCATTTTCTTCACGGCATAATTGCAATAAAATCTCGATAGCTTCTTGCTGTTTTGCTGTATTTACAAAACGTGAAAGTACACTGGCAGTAAAAGTTTTGACTGTATCATCTTTATCAAAGGCGAACTTTTTTAAATCTTCAAAACACTCCTCTTTAAATTCTTCCTCTGGTAAATCTTCATATTTTTGTATTAATGTCAGCTTTTCTTCATCCGTCATAAATTCGCCTCTCTTTAAAATGTAAATTCATATACTCCCCTATCCGTAAAAATAGCTCCCTTATTTTTTGTTAGGAAAGTCGCACTATATATCGTCTCTTCTGGTTCATATTTTGCCAAAACTTTTCTTGATGGAATATCTATTACTTTCACATATTTGGGATTAGCAGCAAAAATTTTATTTTCTTCTAGCATTGTATGTCCATACAATTCCCATGCTTCATCTGTAATAGGATATATTGGCACAAATCGTTTATTTTCCGGTTCAAAAGCTACATAATAATCGCCTACATATTTTGTGTTTGTCTTTGCTCCTACCATTACTGTTTTTCCATCAAAATCTCTTCTTACATACCCCATCAAAACATACGGTCTTTCTCCCCATTCAAACTCATATTTTAAATCTCCATTTTCATCGATATGATAGCAAAGTATTTTTACATAGCCTTCTATTTCTATTCCCCTTCTCATATCTGTAAAAATATATAGTTTATCTTCTACTTGTATCACATTCACAACTCTTCTTTCCTTATCTTTTAATATCTGCTTTGTACTTCCATCTTTTATATCAAGACGGCGTAAACAAAAATTCGTGTCCGAATACCAATAATAATCTCCTTTATGCGCAATACTAGCCGGCTGCAAATTCATTGCCCGCAAATAAAGTTTTTTCGACAAGCGCTTTCCTTCCGGCATCTGGTACAAATAGGCATGTCCCGATGTATTATAGACAAGTAATTGTTTCGTGTCTTTATCATAATAAAAATTACACATATTCGATAATTTATCCGATAAAAATATCTGTTTATACCCGTTATTCATATCTAATCCTACAATTTGTGTCTGCAAGGTAACAAATAATAAGTTATCTTCTATTTTATTACCCTCATACGCTCTTTTTTTAATGATTTTCTTAAGCATTTTTACCCCTCAATACTTTCTGTCATTCTATAAACTTCCTGTTTCTCATCTATCAATTGACGTAATGCCGCTCTCTGATATTCTTTTGTTAAATCCTTTATTTTGCCTGCCCATTTATCCGCATATGAACTGCAATAAATGAAAACTGTTATTCCCATCAATATGACAGGAATATAATAATTATCTACAAATTTTAATACCCATAGCACAGGTAAAAAATAGACAGATTGTATAATATCTTTTTTGAAAACTTCCCGTTTATAAGTATGGAAATCTTCTTCATTCCATACTCGTGTCTCTTTTAATTCCTCATTCCAAAACTCCCAGTCTGGCTTATCCATATGCGGGCAATATATCTAAAAAATGGCTTCTACTTCAGGTGTATATTCTATTCTTTTACACACTTTCTCAAATTTTCTGTGGGATTTCGGTTTTTTTGAAAAGTATAGGAATTTTTCTTTTTTATCCTCCGGCTCCTCCCCTTCTTTATAGCAAATGCCATAGTAAGGGAAGTCATCCCAAGTGTACTTTTTAGTAAAAATCATCCTTCGGCATATAATCCCAGACTCCGATAAAATATAGTCATCATCCCATATCAAGAAAATAAAAATAAAACTCATGACTGCGCAAAAGGCAAACCATCCCCAGGTTGGTGCAGTTCTTGAAAAATTCTCTGCCACATCTTCTCTGGTCAAGCCATACTGACCAGTATGTATCTTACTTCATCAACTACCCTATTTTCTGCTTTGTCCTGCAAAATTTCTTTCCTCTATATAAGACACAAGTGACATGCTCCCACCACTTAAATCATAGATTTTGAAGTGGGGGCTTCTTGCTC
>OLRE01002350.1_pt1 | contig 15594 bp, 10 predicted proteins | sample 1672461 | NCBI WGS metagenome assembly OLRE01 (sample SAMEA3136688, study PRJEB25190) | human gut metagenome | biome: human gut; feature: human-associated habitat; material: faeces | place: Austria | collected 2013
TAGAATCTGGTTCCTGGCGAATCTGGTGTTTTTCTTTATCGTATCTGTAAACTCTGTCTGAGAGAACCTCCTCACGCTTAACCTCTGCCCGGTTTACTTCCCGCACCATTTCGCCCAATCTTCTTGGTTCAACTTCGCCATTATCCGGTACAATCAAAACTTCATGGACTGATGACGGAAGAACATAAAATCCTTCTGGAAAAAGCTGATTGAGTTTATTTAAAACCTCTGGTTGAGTAATCATAGATGCTCCATACTGATTTTCCATATTCGTAAGTACATAGGCTGTCTCATGCGAACTAAGTCCAAATTCCATTGTATTCTCATCTAATAGATTCTTTACACATGCGTCTTCATCAAAAAGGCTTTTCCATGTTCCAAACATTGTCTGAAGAACTGGTGTATTTATCGGCTGTGTGTTTGCCCTTGCCTGTTGAAACAACGCTTTTTCATCAATATTCCAAATACTGAGATATTGATTTCTTATCTCCATAGTCGCTTTTCCTTCTCTAGAATCTACTGGGAAATCCACATAGCAGATAGCAGATAAATCTTCAATATTTTCATGAGGCATTTCCTGCAGCATCTTTCGATTTGCCTGTGTGTTCACAAGTTTAATTGCCAGATGCTCTTTTAACGAATCATAGTTTGTCAGATCAATCCCGCTATTCATAAATGGAGCCCGGCTCGATTTCTCTATACAACTTGCAATCCTGTTCATTACACGCTCAACAGGTTCCCCTTGTCGGATTTCATCAAAGAATTGTTCCATATAAATAATCGGACTTGCATTTCTTTCCGGAAGATTTACCTGTACTCCTATTAACTGAATTCCATTATTTTTATTTTTCTGCACGACCTGAAAATCTGCATCTTCGTACTCTGGTGGAAGATAATTACGAATATCCTTTGCCACTCCTTCCGCAAATACTTTTTCTGCTATCATTTCTTCTGTTCCCCTTTCTTCTGTTCCACTTTCTTTTTGCCCAACTTCTTTAAATACGCTTCATAACGTTTTGCTTCTTTTTTCTTATTTCTAATTGTCAAATCAATACTTGCCATTTTCTTTCTCCTTCACTTATTTTCTGTTCACCTGTAAAATGCACATTGCAATTACACCGACCGCACTTCCTACAAATATTCCTGCAACAAATAAAATCATTTTCTTCATGTCTCCTGTTTCTCCATATTGTAAATTTTTCTAAGGGTTTCAGGGATTCTCCCTGACAAGCTGCCACTGGACTGACAGACAGGAAACCTGTGTGGCAATCCAAAGGCGTTGCTTGCTGGTATTGTGTATTCTTCTGCACCCGTCTCGTTGCTCCGGGTACCAAAGAATTTACCTTCCGAAAAACAAATGCTTTCCTGGCTGTAATTCCAACATTGGATTTGTACAACAACCACATTTTGTACAAGCAAATCCACATTCTTTGCACTCCTGCCCGCAATCATGTCCGAAGTCTTTTTCCTCTTTTAGTTCACATCGCCCACAAGTTTTACACAAATATTCACACTCTGTACAGCGTACATTTTCATCAGTTGCCATACATTCTTCACTCGCCGGACAATACTTTTGACAGCTTTCACACTGCTCCGTACAGCTTTCTTCTGATACCTTTTCAGCAATAATTCCAATCAAGCCGTCCTGTTCTTTTTCTTCTTTCACCTGTGTTTCTAGAAAAATCTTCAACAGATTTTCGCTGTCCACATTATCTTCCATCGTTAAAATCAACTCTTTTTTCTGAACCAATGACAGCTCATACTTCACTATTTTCATGTAATTCCGTCTCCTTTCTTCCTGCTCAGCGTTCCCATGGACGGTTGCTTTTCTGATTTTTTGACTTCTCCCGCCTTGTTAATCCAAGATTTAATCTCAGACACAACATATCATTACAGTCCTTGCCTTTCGTTGGTGGTTGGTCTTTCACACGATATTTTTTGGGTACAACTGTTTGGATTGCTTTTGTTGCAAGTCTTCCGGTACGGTCATTATCCAAATGTAATACAATCTCTTTTACATCCGAATGTTCCTTCAAAAATCGTGTCAATGCCGCTGGGACTTTGCTTCTTTCTATCTCTTTTGCAGGTTGATACACACCCGCCAACGACAATAAATGCTCCGTCCGCCACTCTTTCCCGTCCAATTTCTGCATCGTTGCATAAGATAACAGGTCAATAGCCGATTCAAATACATGCACTTTATCACTCATTTTCTCTGCCGGAATTAAAAAAGAATAATTCTTATCACTTCCATTTGCTTCTCCAATAAAATCTGTATTGATTCCACGAAGTGCTGCATATTGTGGTTTTCCCTGTTGATCCATACCAACAAAAACTGCATTATGATGATACGCACTCTCATAAATTCTTCCAGTTTCTATACAGAATCGAACAATATCATTGTCAATTCCCCGTCCAGTAAGATAACTGAACACATTTGTGTGATACCGATTTTCTTTTGGTAACAGCAGATGTTTTTCCACTGGAAGCTGCTCAGATACAGAAAGAGGCGGTTGAATATTTGCCTGTCCTGCAAGCAATTCAACCGCCTCCAAAAAGCTGTAATCTTTTACTTTAATCAGATAATCCAGTGCTGACCTGCCACCAATTCCTCTACTCCACCACATCCATTTACCATTAGATATCTTCAAACTGTCATGCGTTCTGGTGGTATAAGTGTTACCGGAAAAGTGAACCAACTCATAAGGTTCATAATTTTTCAGATACGTCAGCAAGTCTATTCTCTTTACTTCCTGCACAACCTGAGGTGGTATATATGGCATAAGCTCCTCTCCTTTCCTGCCCTGAATTGATATTTTCATATCCGGGCATAAAAATAACCGGGCAATTTCCCATTCAGGAAACCACCCGGTTATGTAGCATTTTCATGCTAAGCAATCACTTTTTCGTCCAGAGCTTTGACTTCATCTATGGACAATTCTGCTATTTCAGCTATTTCTTCATATGATAATTTACCAGACTGCAACATACCTTTTGCAACTTTAATTGCTTTTGCATGTTCTGTTTCACGTGCAGTTTCATTTCTCATTTCTTCCATCGCTCTACACATAGTCGCAACTCCTTTCTCATCTTCTTTAAAATATCGAACTCGATCTGCCAGAATTTTATATTTCATATCCTTGGCATCGGTACAGGAAAAATCATGCATCAGCTTTCCTAATGCAGATTCGTCTTTAATTTGTGAGTTCACATATATAATATGCGATTCGTCACCAAACAATTCGCCTGTTTCTTTTACCGTTCTGTCAATATGATAGATTGGTAATCCCACTTTCATTATATCATTTTCTGTAATAAAAATAACATAGGATTCACACAAATTTTCATATTTTTCACCAGGCTCTGTCACATTTGCATCGATAAGGCTGCTGTTGTATCTTGCTCTTTTCACTCCGGCACCCTTATCACTTCTTTGTATCTCGATATTGTACACTCTGTTATTCGCATCAACAGCCAAGATGTCCAGTCTTACCGAACGTCCCTGCAAATTCTTAATATCCTGCTGTCCGTTCACTCGCAATACTTTCAAATCTGTCCTGTTTAAAATAATTTGAAGCAAAAATTCTGTACACGCTTTATCCTCAAATACTTTTTGCATGAAATCATCGTCCAACAATCTCAGTCCCCTCAGACGCTGTAAATCTTCTTCATGCTTCCGGTCAAAATCTAATTCTTTTGTAGTATTCTCTGCCATAGTATCACCTCTTTCTTTTTCCGTATCTTCCTTTTCTTCCGTTTGTTTATAACAGATTAACATAGTTTCTTCTCCTATACAAGCTCCATGTTTTTACTAATCCAACTTCAATAACTCAATAATCGCCATCGCATGTGCAATCCCTAATAAATACATCTGCAACCGTTTCCAACAGTTTATATCGTCTTCCACTAAACAAAATTTCGCCAAAGCTTCTGTCTCTGCATAATTCAAATCCAATGCTTTCGTGACCCCATTGCTGTCGGTAATCATATTTAAGAATGGATATTCATCCAGTAATGCATGGTCTTCTCTCTGCAACTCAATAAATTGTGGCGATTCCTGCAGGAATCTTTCACATTCATTTTCAAGATAATCTACAAACATTCCCATTAAAGGCGGTAAGTGATAAATATCAAAATCACTGATTTTCATGTTTTATCACTCCAATCTTTTTCATATATTCATAACAATGGATATGTCCGTACAAATAATGGTACAAGCGTTCTTTGTTCTCTATTTTATCTCTGACTTGCAAATACTCCAATACTGCCTGATGTTCCTGCTCTGATATTCTAACTTCACCGTTATCATCTAATAATTTTTCTATAACTGGATACTGGTTCAGCAATTCTTTTCTCTTTGCGCAGAAAGTCTGATATTCCTCGTGTTCTGCAAGTAATTCCTGAACCGTATCTCTGTCTACTTTTTCCAATAGAATTCCCAACCACTCAGGTAAAACAATATCGTTTTCTGAAAATAATGATTTCATGCTCTACTTCCTCCTGTTCTTTTTTGCTAACTATAACAAGTTTCTCAGGAGAAAACGACTGTGCGATTTTCACATTCAATCTGCCAGAAACTCTCTGGCAGACTGAATCCCTTTTACCGCTCACGCTCTTTTTTCTTTTGTTCCGGTTCTATCTCCACTCCTTCTCCATCGTCCAACAGCACCTGGTCTTTCTTATCCATATCCAGAAGTACGTTTAATTCTCCAAGCCTTGCTACCTTTTCTGCCAGTTCTTCTTCCTGTGGAAACTCTTTCTGTGCTTCCTCTTTGGCATTTTCCAACTGTACCTTGAGGTTTTCTAACTCGTCCTGCCACCGTAACATCTTGTCAGGCAGTTCCTGAATCTTATTATCCAGACGGGTAATATTACCATGAATATCTGAACCAAGCGGTACATGATATACTTGTTTTCCATACATGGAAATGATAAATACCTTTTGAAAAGAATCATAAGATAGTTTCATTGGGAAGCCACGATACCTTCCAAGCAGCACCGCTTCTGCTGACTTCATTGCTTTACAGGCTTCTATGATTGCCTGTCCTGCCTCTTTCTTTTCTGTATATACAACATCATGAATCTGCATCGCCGGAAAGGTCTCCCGGTCTGGCGGCGTATTTTCCTTTGCCAATGCAATATCTGATTCGTAATCCGCAATCCGTTGTTCGCACTGTTTGATTTCATTTGGGAAATATCGCACTGCTTTATCTTCCATTTCATACTTCTGGCTGAGAAAACTCTGTTTCAATAACTGAAGCTTTGATACCTGAATATCCAAATCCATCTTCTCTTTTATATACGGATTTCCAACTGCTAAGGCTTTGATTTCTGCATAAGACAGTGCCACTTCATCAATATCCTCCACTGACCTTGCCGGACTTTTACTGGTCATGATTTGAGAGATGAATTTCTGCTTATTCTCTATAATCTGATATAGATAAGCATCGAAAGTTCCTTCTGTAACGTAACGGACAATATCTACTTTCGGATTTTTGTTTCCCTGCCGGACGGTTCGTCCTGCTCTCTGCTCCAAGTCTCTCGGACGCCATGGACAGTCCAGGTCATGGCTTGCAATAATCAAATCCTGCACATTCGTACCGGCTCCCATTTTAAAAGTGCTGCCCATTAAAATACGGACAGCACCTCTTCTTACTTTTGAAAATAATTCTTTTTTTCGTACTTCGGTATTAGCATCATGAATAAATGCAATCTCCTCCGGCGGAATCCCTTTGGCAATCAACTTATCCCTTACATCGTTATAAACACTGAAACTTCCATCTGTTTTCGGGGTAGATAAATCACAAAATACCAACTGCGTCAATCTCTTTTCCTGCCCCTGCTCCCAGAAGTTATAGACTTCCTCTACACACGCATTGACTTTACTCTCTGGATAATCCGGTAACAATTCATTCATCATTCGCTGATCCAGAGCCAGTTTTCTTCCGTCATTGGTAATCAGCAGCATGTTATCTTCAGTGGCATTGACCATTCCATCCCTTACACGCTCCGCACGTTCTCCCAGTTCTGCAACCATGTCACGCTGCATTTCACTTGGTTTTACAGATACAACCCGGTACTCTACTTCCGGTACTGGAAGATTCAACATGTCAGCAGTCTGAATATCTGCCACCTCCCGAAACATCTGCATAAGCTCCGGAAGATTATAAAACTTTGCGAATCTCGTTTTTAGACGGTAGCCTGTCCCTTCCGGGGCAAGCTCGATTGCTGTCACTGTTTCTCCGAAAGTTGATGCCCATGCGTCAAAATGCTGTAGGTTATGCTCCACCAATGTATGATGCTGCAAGTATCTCTGCATGGTATATAGTTCCACCATACTGTTGCTGACTGGTGTTCCTGTAGCGAATACCACACCTTTTCCTCCAGTCAGTTCGTCAAGGTACTGGCATTTCATAAACATATCAGAGGACTTCAACGCTTCTGTCTGGGCAATGCCTGCTACATTTCTCATTTTCGTATATAGATACAAATTCTTGTATCCATCCGCTTCATCAACAAATAAGCGGTCAATTCCCAATTCTTCAAAGTTGATCACCTGGTCTTTTTTACTCTGGTCATTCAGTTTTTCCAGTCGCACAAGCAATGACTTCTTCGTCTTTTCCAACTGCTTGATTGTAAATTTGTTTCCATTCCTTGCTTTTTCCTCTGTAATTCCCTGCACAAGTTCCTCAATCTGACTGCGGATTGTCCTTTGCTGACGTTCAATGCTCAATGGAATACGTTCAAACTGACTATGCCCGATAATTACCGCATCTATATCACTGGTAGCAATTCTGGCACAGAATCTTTTTCGGTTTTTGGTTTCAAAGTCTTTCTTGGTTGCCACCAGTAAATTTGCTGCCGGATAAAGCTGTAACCACTCGGCTGCAAACTGTTCAATGATGTGGTTCGGTACAACAACCATGGACTTGTGACAAAGTCCCAGTCGTTTACTCTCCATTGCAGCCGCAACCATCGTATACGTCTTTCCTGCTCCAACTACATAGGCAAGCAGCGTGTTCCCGCCGTACAGGATTCTTGCAACACCATTTTTCTGATGTTCCCGTAGCCGGATTTCCGGATTCATTCCATAAAAGTTCAGATGACTTCCATCATATTCCCTTGGTCGGATTGCATTGAAATTTTCATTGTAATAATCAGTAAGTCTCTGCCTGCGCTCCGGTTCTTTCCAAATCCAATCCTGAAATGCCTGCTTGATCAGATCTTGTTTTCCCTGTGCTATGGCAGTTTCTTTCTTATTTAGAACAGCTTTTTTCTTTCTGTCATCGTCCTCCACATAATCGTAAATCCGAACGTCTCTTAGATTCAAGGTATCTTCAATAATCCGATACGCACTGACTCTTGTTGTTCCATAGGTATTGTTTGCCTTTACATTCCCCTTATCCAGACTTCTTCCCTCTACCTGCCATTCTCCCGTATATTTAGAAAAATGTACTTTTATTTTCCACTGCATATAATTGGGCGTATTCAATAACTGGAACATAAAATCTTCAACATCACTCTCCGGAAGCCACGTTGTCCCCAGTCGGATATTGATTTCTGAAGCACTTAAATCCTTTGGCTGTACTTTTTGCAAAGCAGTTACATTGACCTGATACCTTACATCTGCCTGTGCCGCAAGTTCTGCCACTTTCAACTTCTCTCTTACATTCCCTGACAAATATTCGTCTTCGGAAACATACTTTGGATTCTCTGTATCACTTTCCGGTAAACGAAAAACAACGCCGGACAACTCCTGTTCCAGTTCTTCTTCTGTTTTCCCGGTCAGTTTCGCCATGAAAGGCATATCCACTTTTGCTTTTTCTGCAAGAGAAATTGACAATGCTTCACTGGCAGTATCCACACTGTTCACTACCTTATGTGCTTTGATTGTCCGCTTAGAAAACATATCCGCTTTCCGTTCCAGTGTTCCGTCTTCTGCAAGAATCTCCAGTGAACTCAGCAATGGATAACTATTATCGTCTGCAAATACACGCATATTGGCACGATCATTTAACAGTCCATATTTACTGCGGAAGAGATCATACAGACGGTTTAATTCCTTCTGTTGTCCTTCGATTACTGCATCAGAATATCCTTCTGTCTGATACCGGATCAGTTCTCTTGCACAATCCCGGATTGCAATCATACCTTTCACACGATTTACTCCAGTCACCGGAAGTGTTACCGGCTTCATACGACTGTTTTCCCGATAGTAAATCTTTCCATCTACCAATGTGTAAGAATAATTGCTCACCGATGGATCTGCAGGAATCGTATGGTCTTCTTCCTCCACCAGTTCTTCCATTTCTACTTCTTCAATCGTACCCTTTAACGCTTCAACTGCAACTGAAAGAAGTTCTGACAGTTCTCTGCCCTCATACGGTCTGCAAGTACTTCTCATGCCATACGGACCGGATTCCATAACCATTTCTCCCAGTATCATTTCCGGGTGCTGTACATAATAGCGGTTCTGTTCAATGCCGTTGTCATCATAATCCAGATATACCCAGTCCGGTTCCTCCAGTGTCATATGGTCACGCTTCTGAAGGAATAAAATATCCGATGTTACTTTCGTTCCTGCGTTTTTGGTAAAGGTATCATTCGGCAGACGGATTGCACCGATCAGCTCTGCTCTCTGTGCCAGGTATCTTCTGACATATGGATTCTTCTTATCCATGGTTCCTGATGAAGTAATAAATGCAATCACACCGCCCGGTCTTACCTTGTCCAATGTTTTCGCAAAGAAATAATCGTGAATGAAGAAATTGTACCTGTCATATCTGCTGTCAAATACTTTAAACTCCCCAAACGGTACATTGCCGATTGCAACATCGAAAAAACTGTCTGGAAGATTTACTTTCTCATAACCCTCAACCGCTATCTTGGATTTCTGATAAAGTTGTGCAGCAATTCTTCCTGAAACAGAATCCAATTCCACACCATACATCTTACAGTCCGAAAGAGATTCTGGTTTCATACCGATAAAGTTACCGACACCACAACTTGGTTCCAGAATATTTCCACTCTTTAGTCCCATGTTTTCCAGTGCCTGATACATACTCTTGATTACAATCGGCGGAGTATAGAACGCTGTCAGCGTTGATTCTCTTGCAGATTCGTATTCTTCTTCACTTAATACAGTCTGCAATTCCAGATACTCGGCTGCCCATGCGGATTTCTTTGGATCAAATGCATCTGAAAGACCGCCCCAACCAACATATTTTGCCAGTATTTCCTGTTCTTCCGGTGTTGCATAACGATGTTCGTTTTCACATTTCTTCAGAAGTTGAATCACTGCAATATTTGCCCTGAACTTTTCTTTGGCTGAGCCATACTCCGGCACTTCCTCCATAATCTGATACTGATGTCTGTTCTGCCCGGAAACTTCCGGATACAAATCGTAGCTCTGCGCTTTCTTTGCAGGTTCGCCCTGTTCCCAGGAAGGGGCTAATTCCAAAGTATTTTCTTCTTCGGCTGGTAATTCGCCTGCTTCCAATTCCGCTGCTTCCTGTACCGGAACATATCCTTGTTTCTCGATTGTCTGGAACCACTCATGTGCAAATAGATTCAGTTCTTCTTCCAGCTCCTCATTATATCCGTCATCGCCATAAACTTCATCGTATCTTTGTAATGCGTCCTGCTGATAAGTTCTTGCCTGAAGCGTTTTCCTGTCATTATCATAAGCAAATTCCATATCCGGATCTGCCATGGCATCTCCATTCTGCTCATAGTAATGAGAGATTGCAATAAAGTTGTCACCAACCTGCTCAATCGTAAGGGGCATGAAGCCTGCTCCTGCCTCAAAGGTTTTGGAATCCACTTCTCCCCGTAAAACTTCGCCTGCCATCTTCATCACAAACTGATAATTCTGCTCCGGAATACTCAGCTCTGTCTCTGTTTCTTCTGATGGAACATCTGTCGGCTGTGCCTCTTTTTCTTCTTCGGCTGGTAATTCCGGCAATGGCCGTTTGATTTTCAAATGGTCATTTGCCGGATTCTCACATATCTTACGGTCAAATTCTTCTCTGGATAGTTCTTCGCTAAAAATCGGATATTGCTGATCCCGAAGTACCACTCTCTCTGCTGACAGGAACTCAACTTCATAATCTTTCATTCCTATCGTAACAACAGTATCCTCAGAAATGTCATAATCTGCCGATTCGTTTTCCGATTCTGTTACAGCTCTGTCTGATATTAATTGTTGCTCAGATTCTTCCTGCAAAGGTCTTCCTCTGGCAATTTTTCTTTTTTCATACTCTGGAAATTCTTTCTGTTCCTGCTCTGAAAGATACCTTCCAACAGCAATAAGTTCTCCAACTCTTTTTACGACTACGTTCCATTTCAGTAAAATTTCTGGTGAATCTACTTCATATCCTTTCCGTAGTTTTATTCCTTTACTGTCATAGTTTTCATCAAGTTTTATTCCATTTATATTTAATGTTCTTCCACCTATGCCATATGCACCCTGCAAGAATTTCACATTTTCTGATGTGCTATGTTCCTGTTTAAGATAAGAATAGATATCGTATTTTCCATCTGCAAAATGCGGACCGTCTTGAAGAACCTCATCAATCAGTTCCTGTGAAAAAGAAAAAGCAGGGGATTTTTCCTCTGCCTTCTCTTCTAATATTTGAAGTTGTTCTTCCTCACTTGGAAGTATGTCACTACTCCTATTATTTTCTTCTAATTCTCCAGGATTTCGTTCCTCACGATTTCCTGCGCTCTCTGCCGGATATTGTTCATTCTCCCGATCCACTCCATCTGATCTCTGGCTTTCAGTTCTTCTGTCACGCCCTCGTTCTCTGCCATCTGCTGAATAAGTGTCTCCATTCTGTTCTGTGCTTCTTCCTCCGTCTGAATCAGATGCTGGTTCAATGTTCCCGCTGTCAGAAGATTCAGATACATTCCGTACCGATTCTTCATCAGATATTGTTTTCGGAGATATGCGTACTTCCCAAGGTGAACTTCCTCGCCCTCTGGAATTGTAAGATTCGGCAGGAGATAATCTCCCTGTCTGCTGTATGTGATTGCTGCCATTGTCCTGTCCCCTTTCTGTTGCGATTTCCTGTTTGTTATCCACATTATAATCTGTTGTTTTCTGTTCAACAAATGTGCGTTGCTTCCGTTCCTGTATCTTTAACTTTCGTATTGTGTCCGCAACTTCTCCTAATGCCATTTCTGACATATCACTCGCAGCCACGCCAAAGAGATTGACTAACTCCTTTGTATGAAAGTCCCGAATATTTTGAAAGTCCCTTGTCTCCAGATAAATGTCCGGTTCAATTCCACAACGCAAAAAAAGCATATAAGAAATGCTGTTTGCAAGCAGTTGTTTCATTTTCAACCGGATATTAAACTCATCAATTTCTTCTAACGGACTATCCTTTGTCGCAAGTAGGATATCCGGAAGATAATCTCCAATGTTATCCTCTGCAATATTCAGAGACGCTTCCAGAATCACCATCGCAAACTCTTTTCTGTCTCCGTCCGTCACGCCAAATGTATTTACCAAGGCTTCTTTTACTGGTTCCTGTTGTTCTTCTGCCACACTCCACAAAGAGACCGGACGCACCAGACGCTTATACTTTCCTTCTCTGGTATCGGATACATCAAAATAATATTTTAACTTTAATCTATCGGAACTCTTATCAAATACAGCAATTCCTTTAGAATCCCGTTTTACCCACCGTCCAAACTTTTCATTCCATTTTTCCATAGGAAGTACTGCGGTTGCTTCTGGACGCTGCACATGAATCAAAAGCTGTTCATCAAATGGCAATCGGTAATTTTTACTGGCTGACTGAAGAAAGGCTATCCACTTTTCCGGTGACTCTGTCACTTCCTGCGTTGCTTCCTCATACAGTTTTGTAATGACATCAAATTTCTTTACCACGTACCTTCCTCCTATCGTTCTCTTTCTTTTTGTCTGATTGGATATTTTTCTAAAAACTCCTGCACTGTCCGGCACCCCTTATCTTTATATTTCCAGTCCGTTTTCGCTTCCAGGTCAAGATAACCATTCGCTGGTATTTTTAACCGTTCGCGTGTAAGAACCGAACCCAAATGATTCGCTAAAATGCCTTTTGCAATCTGGACTGGTTCCCACGTTTCATCATCATATCTGACTTCATATAAATATAACCCTTTCGGAACTGTCTCCTGATCCAAACGCATATCGTTAAATAATGCAGGTTTTCCAAACAAACGGATTTCCGTATAATACTCATTCATAACGTCATATCTCATACTGCTCCACCTCCCAAAAAAGTAATCACTTTATTGGCTTTGATTGCTTTCTGCAAATCATTGATCATTCCAATCTCTGCAACCGTAATCCCTTGAATTTCCAAAATCTCGTCCAAGGTCATTGCAGAAATATCTTTTTCCTCTGTAATTCCTACTTCAAATATCTTATTGATAACTTTTACCGCTTTCTGGTTCACTACCATTCTTTTGTCCTCCTTGCCTGTTTCGCTATGTAAGAGGGTGGTATTTCACCACCCTGTAATCCTTATTCGTCCTCGCTTTCTTCTTTCTTTTCTTCAATCGCCAGTGGTGCTTTCTTCTTTTTTCTTGCATGGATAGCCACCCCACCAACGCCCATTGCAGACAATGCAGCAATGGCTAGCCACAATCCTGCTTTTGCGGTGTCTCCTGTTTTTGGAGGATTGCTTGTCTTTGTAGTAGTACCCGGTGTCTCTGGGGTTGGTGTTTCCGGTACTTCTTTGATGGTTACAGTCTGACCTTCATCGTTGATGTCCTTATGCTCTGTTACCTTTTTCGGTTCTTCCGGATTTGTCATATCATACAGTTCTTCAAAGGTTACAAGCTGCTTTCCTCCAAGAGTGCTGCCATCGAAAGTAAACTCAATCTGCACTTCCATGTTTTCCTTGTCCGCTGTAAATTCATAATCATTGGTAACTTCTTTGCCATCAATGAGCAGCTTTTCATTTTCTGCCTTAACCATCTGCCAACCAGACAACTTGTAGTTCGTACCGATTTCCAGTCCTTCTAAAGTAACCGTATCCACAATCGTCAGATCTTTTCCGGCTTCGATTTCTTTCTTACCATTCTTATCAGTTGCTGTGGTATGAATCAAAATCTTTCGCTCGGTAATCAGGACTGTCTGACCTTCATCATCAATGTCCTTATGCTCTGCAACTTTTACAGGTTCTTCCGGATTCTTCAGATCGTATAATTCTTCAAATGTAACCAGATTCTGTCCGCCAAGTTCTGATGCATCAAACATATAAGAAATTTCTACTTTCATTTTTTCATTGTCAGCAACAAAGGTATAATCACTCTCCACACGCTTTCCATCAATGAGCAGTTCTGCATTTTCCTCTTTCAGCATCTGCCAGCCTTTTAACTGGTACTTTCTGCCTTCTTCCAGACCGTCCAGCGTAACCGTATCTACAATCGTTACTTTCTTTCCTGCAACAATTATTTTTTCGCCCGTTTCTTTATCCGTTGCTGTTGTATGAATAGTAATCTCTTTTTCATACTCATCGGTCAGTGTTCCAAGGTCGATTGTTACTTTATTTCTGCTGACAACAACTTCAAATGCTGGAATCAATTTCATACCTTTGTTGGATTCACAAGCTAACTCCTCAATCTCATAAGTGTCATAAAGTAATGCACCTTTACTGTCATCCGGCTCAGAAGTTCCGAACCAGATTCCGTCCTCACTGGATTTCCCGGCATTTGTATTTCTCTTATGAGATGCCCAATTGGAAGCAGTTGAAAACTGACCGTTCTTATCTGTCACTACGATATGGCTCTCTCCGGTTGTTTTACTTGTAATCTTAAAAGGAACATTTGCAAGCCTCTTATGTGTACCTGCTCCAATCTTTACTCCTTCTAAATCTCCACGTTTAATCTGGTTGTAAATGGAATGGCTTTCGTCTGTTAAATCTACGATTTTTCCATTTTCCGTAATCGAAAATTCAATCGCTTTTGCCCCGTCAGTCAGATAACCTTCCGGTGCTTTGGTTTCTTCCAGTTTGTATTTACCATACGGAAGTAAATCTGCCGTCGTTGTTGCAATTCCGTCAATCCCTGTCTGAATCGTCTTAACTGTCTCGTTCTTTTTGTATAGCTTTCCTTCTACCAGAACCGAATTTTCGTTCAAAGAAATAATTGCAAATGCAGTATCTTTTAATGTGGCACTTCCCTGTGCTTTGGTATCTTTTGTCTCTAAATCACGTTTCTGAATCTTCACACCACCTCGGATTACCTGGTCAGATACGGAATACTGGTTTCTTCCGGAAAGAACTGCAAGTTCTCCGTCCTCTGTGATCTGTGTCAGATACATTCCTTTTATCTGTTCTGTACTGTCTCCTGCCTGCATATAAGCTCCGTCCAGTAAATATCCGTCTGGTGCTTTTGTCTCCTCAACAGTCAGTGTTCCAAGTGGTAATACACTTTTTTCATTCTGAATGTAAAATGCATCTCCCGATACTTTGTAAGCATCTGACAGTTTTGTCACATAATGAATACTTCCGTCACTGCTCTTTTCTGCCACCGTTTTTGTAACCCAGGTACGTGTTGCTTTCTCTGGTAAGTTATCTTTTGTATAAAATCCGTCATAATAATGCCAGGTAAACTCTGCTCCTGACAGTGCTGCATTTCCCTGTGCGGTTGCTTTTCCTGTCTCCATATCAATCTTGAACAGATCTACCAATGTCTCTGTTACTTTCGGAACATCGGAAACATTTAATACGGCTGTTTTTCCGGCTTCAACTTTCAGACTGCGTACTGTCGTATCCAGCTTATATCCTTTCGGTGCAGAAAGCTCTTTGATGTAAACAGTCCCTGCAGTTCCTTCAACTTCATTCGTATCGCCATTTTCATTTGTTGTAAGTGTTCCAATCTGATTACTACAATTCTGGTCTAAAAATATGCCAAAGGTTGCTCCAACAATGGAATACATCGCATTTCCATTTGTGACAATCTCATTTGCAGTTGTCTTTTTTACCTTCGCATTTCCGACATTCAGTTCTGCCCAAAACTGTCCAAGATCCTGTCCTTCACCAGTATAGATATATCCGCCACATTTATAGCGACCTTTGTTTGCCTGTACAAATGCTCTCACTCCTGCATACACTTCATTCTGAATATCCTGTGAAATCTCAGAATATGCAGCTCGGACATTATCACACTGCCAGCCTAAATACTCACTCAGTCTCTGCCATACCACACACTGTTCCAACAGATATCCCTGATTCGCATTCAGGTTACTGTGACTGCTCCTATACTGCTTTACATATTCCAATGACAATGCCACATCTTCGATCTGTGCAGCACTCATACTGGCACTTGCATCGTGTCTGGTTTTATATCCATTTTTAAATCCGGTGTTAATATCTACGCAATAGGCTGTTTCGCCCTCTACTCGCATGTGACCTTCATTGAATGTAGAATGAATGGTTCCATCATTCATCACATGTTCAATATATCCGACTCTCTCTGAGGATTCCGTCCAATACTGTGTTTCCGCTGCCTGAACCGATGTAGTCGGTAATGCGGTTAAAATCGTGGTCAGGGCAAGAATCCCTGTACACACTCGTTTCCATATCTTCTTCATTTTCT
>OLRE01002355.1_pt1 | contig 15570 bp, 10 predicted proteins | sample 1672461 | NCBI WGS metagenome assembly OLRE01 (sample SAMEA3136688, study PRJEB25190) | human gut metagenome | biome: human gut; feature: human-associated habitat; material: faeces | place: Austria | collected 2013
CGAAGCGATCAGTGTTGTCCATTGTCATAATCCAAATGGTGGGGTATTGGGGCGTCTTGCAGCCGTACTCAGTAAAAGAAAGCCATTTGTGGTTTACACAGCACATGGATTTCACTTTTTTCAGGGAGCACCGGTAAAAAACTGGTTGTTTTATTATCCGGTAGAAAAAGTTCTGGCAAAATTTTCAGATATTATCATTACCATAAATCATGAGGATTATACGAGAGCAGATAAATTTCATTATAAAAAAGATGGGGGAGCAGCACTGATTCCGGGAGTTGGTGTAGATCTTGAGAAATTTTATCCATTAAAAGAAGATGAAGTTCATGAACGGGATACCTTAAGAAAAGATCTCGGAATTCCGGAGCATGCATTTCATATTGTATCTGCAGGTGAAATCAATAAAAACAAAAATCACAGAGTAGTAATTGAAGCAATTGCAAAACTTGCACGTTCGGACATCTACTATAGTATTTGCGGAGAAGGTCCTAATAGAAAAAATCTTGAAACAGAGATTAAAAAGTACGGGTTATCCGACCGGGTTTTCTTGCAGGGATATCGGAATGATATGCCAAAAATATGGAGAACCGCGGATATTTCTGTATTTCCGTCTTTGCGTGAAGGTATGGGAATGGCAGGATTAGAAGCAATGGCGAGTGGAATTCCATTAATTGCAGCAGATAATCGGGGAACCAGAGAATATCTTATAGATCAGGAGAATGGGCTGGTTTGTAATGCTGCTTCTGCAGACGAGTTTGCAAAAGCAATTCTTTCTTTATATGAAAATAAAGAACAAAGACAACGATATGCCGCAAGGGCGCAGAATACAGTTAAAAAATTTTCACTCCATGAGTCTGCGGCAAAAATGAGTCAGATCTACCAGAAACTGCCGAAGGTACCGGAAGTTACTATAGAAAATGACCGGGAGAGACCCATGATATCGGTGATCATGGGAGTTTACAATCAACAGGATCTTGAGGTTTTTGAAAAGGCAGTAAATTCTGTATTGCAACAGACATATCGGAATTTTGAGTTTTTAATATACAACGATGGATCTTCTATCAAAAAAGTAAACACATATATGAAAGAACTGGAAAATAAAGATTCAAGAATTCGCGTCATTGGTTCGAAAGCAAATCATGGACTGGGGTATGCGTTAAATCAATGCATTGCCAGTGCAAGGGGAAAATACCTTGCACGGATGGATGCCGATGATATTTCCCATCCAAAACGATTTGAAGAAGAAATCAGTTTTTTGAAAGACCATCCCGAATATATGTGGTGCGGAACAAACTGCAAGCTGGTTGATGACAGAGGCATATGGGGAGAGGGAGTCCGCCCGGAGGAGCCGGGTACGGACGATTACCTGAAATATTCGCCGTATATTCATCCAACCGTCATGTACCGTGCCAGCCTGTTCAAAAAGGTGGCTGGGTACGATGAAGGAAAAAAGACTGCGCGATGCGAGGATTATGAATTGTTTATGCGTTTGTTCGGACTAGGCTACAAAGGTTATAACATCCAGAAGTGCCTGCTTGATTACCGGGTAGACCGGGAAAATTATCACAATCGGTCATGGAAAAACCGGTTTCATGAAGGCCAGGTGCGTTACGAAGGATTTCGTGGTCTTGGAATCCTCTGGCCGAAAGGCTGGCTCTATATTTTTCGTCCGATGGTCAGCAGATTTGTACCGTCCAGCATGATCGTGAGAAAAAAGGAGCGTATGGCAGACTTATGAAACATCAGGCAACGATACAACCGCGAATGGAAACGTACCGTACGCTGTTAAAACAGAATACTTTTCTGTCCGGTGCTGCGGAGGAGTGCCTGAAGCAGCTGTGTGCACCGGAGGATCAGATATATGTCACCTTATGGGCACCGGCACTGGTACAGTATGTAGCATGGGTTTTGGAAGAGGCACAAAAAAACAGACAGAAAAGACTGTATTTTCTGGCAAGAGATGCATATCCGATGTATCTTGTTGCAAAGAAAATGGTGGAATATTTACATATTCCCATAGAAATCTGTTATCTGCGAGTATCCCGTTATGCTTTGCGTATTCCGGAATATCATCTTCTCGGGGATGCGTGTCTGGACCGCATATTTCTTTCGGGGATTGATATCAGTTTCTATCAAATCTTAAACCGTGCGGCACTCAGTGAAGAAGAGATGATTGCTGTATGCAGGGAAATCAATTATCAGAGATCGTTACATGCAACCTTAAATCGGAAAGAAATTTTCAATTTAAGAGAACGGGTAAAAAAATGTTGTGCGGAAGGAACGACACATTTGCTGGAGAGGATTTATGAGAAGTCAGACGCAGCATATGAGACTACCATTGGATATCTGCGGCAGGAAGGCCTGCTTGACAATGTCCGTTATGCAATTGTTGACAGTGGATGGGTAGGAACCATCCAGAAAAGCCTGCAGACACTTTTGGCACAGGAAAAACCCGGAATTACTTTGACAGGATACTATTTTGGATTATATGAGTATCCGGTAAACCGAAACAATTGCAGATATGAGGCATATTATTTCATGCCAAAGGGGAATATCAGAAAAAAGGCAGGATTCAGTAACTGTCTTTTTGAAGTGATGTACAGTGAACCTTGTCCGATGATAAAAGCTTATTGCTGTGAAGCCGGACGATATATTCCGGTATTCTCGCAAGTAGAGAATCCAAACACAGAGCAGCTAAAGAAAAACAATGAGTTACTCCGGATGTTTATGGATCATCTGTCGAAGCAGCCGGAACATAAAGCAGCCATGCTATGTCAGAAAGATATAGCAGGAAAGTTGTATGAAACCATCATGTCCAGACCAAATCGATGGGAAGCAAAATACTATGGTATGCAGCTGTTTTCGGATGATCTGTCCGATGAACATATGCGCTGTATCGCCAATCGCCTGACGCAGAGAGAAATTAAAGACTTGAGAATTCTTTCAAAATTATGTATCATGTTGGGGTTGTCAAAAAAGGTAATCCATGAAAGCGGGTGGATTGAAGGGACAATCGTCAATGCGGGAAAACATATTTCTTCAAATCTGAGATCCGCAAGAATGGCAAAGTATGTAACACATTTAAGGCAGAGCCTTAAAGCAAAATAGATAAAGAGGATTGCAATGTTTGAAACAGTTGGTGTCATGGCCGTAAGTGCCTGCATCTTACAAATGGTGTATGAAAAAATAGAAAAACAACGTCCGGTTGTTGATTACACGGAAGAAAACAAAAAGTTCCGGGAACAGAAAGAACAGGAAGCAAAAGAGTGGTCGGTACAGATCCTGCCATACCTTGAAAAGGAAAAAGAGCAAAGATCTGAGCCACCGGTTATCTGCGTAGAGGATCTTACTATGCGGTTTCGGATTGCAACCAATAATGTGTCAGGTATTAAGGAATATCTGATACAGACCCTTCGAAAACAGATGTCATACAAAGAACTGTATGCATTAAATCATATTAACTTTAACGTATATCGTGGAGAAATTGTAGGGGTGATCGGAACGAATGGTTCCGGAAAATCAACCCTGTTAAAGATTGTATCAGGTGCGCTCAATCCAACCTCAGGAAGAGTGGTTGTGGATCAGCGGAAGGTCCAGCTTCTCACGCTTGGTACCGGGTTTGATTTTGAACTGTCCGCAAAGGAAAACGTGTATTTAAATGGAGCAATCATTGGTTACTCCAAAGCATTTATTGACGAACATTATCAGGAAATCGTAGATTTTGCAGAATTAGAGGGATTCATGGAAGAAAAAGTAAAGAATTTTTCTTCCGGTATGGTTTCCAGGCTGGGCTTTTCCATCGCAACGGTGGCGGGTGCGGCAGAAATTTTGATTTTGGATGAGGTGTTATCTGTGGGAGATGAATTCTTCCGGAAAAAGAGTCTCGCAAGGATCAAAGAACTGATCCACGGCGGCTCCACCGTCCTTATGGTCTCGCATGGCATGCAGACGATCCTCGATAATTGTACGAAAGTTGTCTGGATTGAACAGGGAAACATGCGCATGATTGGGGAACCGAAAACCGTGTGTAAAGCCTATCGCAGCCAATACAGCGAGTAAGTATATTAATCTGGTAAAAAATCTGTATACAGATTTTTTATATATAACTCACATTTTTCAGAGGAAAGGAGACTTATTGTCATGAAAATGAAGAAATTAGCAGCTGCATTACTGGCCGCAGCTGTACTTGCAACAACTGTAGCACCTACTGCAACACCAGTATTTGCAGCAACAACTGCAGAGACTACAGCTACAGACGCAACACCGGAGCAGGAGGTTACTGTAAAGAAACCTGCCAAAGCTACTGTTGCAGCAAAGAATGATTCTGTAAAGGTAACCATCAAGAAAGTTGCCGGAGCAGCAGGATACGAAGTACAGTATTCTACATCCAAGAAATTTACAAAGAAGACTACAAAGTCTAAGACAACAAAGAAGACAAGCTACACTGTAAAGAGCCTGAAGGATAAGACTACTTACTATGTTCGTGTTCGTGCTTACAAGCTGGACAAGAATGGTAAGAAAGTATATTCCAAGTGGACATCTACAACAAAAGTTAAAACAAAATAGTTTTTATGAAATGTGAGTTTACCATAGGAGTCAGGAAATACTGACTCCTATATCTTGACAATAGGGGATATATTTTGAAAAAAGTAAGAGAAGAAGCCGTGAAAATGTTCATGGTATTGATGTTTACATTATTGCCACTGTACTATTCGGATAATTACTATAATATTTTAAACGATAAAAGGGATATTTACTGGCTGTTTTCGCGGATTTTATTTGTAGTTATCGCAGTCAGTTTGTGCATCAGTCTGATGCTTGTGATAAAAAACCATCAATTTTCAAAAAATATGAGGACACAGCTTAGAAAAATCAGCGCACTGGATGTTGTGATGCTGCTATTTGGCATACTTGCAATTGTGTCAACGGTATATAGTGCCGACATCGGAAATTCCATCTCCGGAGAAAATGCGTGGGATGTGGGAACACAGATGATTGTCTGCAGTGTTATTGTTTATTTTATCATTTCCAGATGCTACAGCGGAAAGGGAGATCTCTGGGTATATCTGTATTTCGGGACCGCCGCAGTGCTTGCAATCGGTATCATAGACCGGCTGGGGTATGATTTCCTTATCATGCACGATGAGATTCCGCTGCAGTACAACATCTTTATTTCAACCATTGGAAATGTAAACTTCTGGGCGGGATATTTGTCGATCATTATTCCGTTTTTCATGCTGGCAGTGCTGTTTACGAAAAACCGGTTTGCACGGTTTTTTATCTATCTGCTTTTGCTTGCAGCATATTTCAGTCTGTTTATCACGCTGACAAATACGACTTACATAGGAATTGGCATTGCAGCATTATTTGTTGTATGGTATTCACTCTGCAAAGTCAATCGTCTGAAAAATCTTGCGATCAATGGAATTTTGTTCGCGATAGCCGGTGGAATTGCGGAATTTTTGTGGAGAAATCCATGTACACCGCGTGCGATTGATACGGATAGTGTGTCTAAGCTGCTTTTGGCACACCGTTTGTATCTGGTTCCGGGTATTCTTGGAATGGTAATCATTTTGCTGTTCCTGCTGGGGACGGTTTTTCCAGAAAAAATACGGACAAAGATGGATACATGTGTGGAGCGTGTGTTGAGTAAAGTATGGATCTGGCTGATCATAGTCGGAGTTATCGGTGTGGTATTCTATGTGATCTACAATTACAATCTGAAATTATTTAATTTCCGTGGTTCCATCTGGTATTTCTCCTTTATGGGATTTTTAGATGGCACGCTCTGGCAGAAACTTATGGGTGTCGGACCGGCACTTTTGGATACAGTTACACAGGCACAGATTGCGAAAGCCGACTTTTATGTAGAGTGGAACTGGATGTATTGTACTGCTCACAACGATCTGTTGGAATATCTGGTTACCATGGGGGTATTTGGCGCAGCATGCAGACTCCTGATGTATGTTCTCCCATTTGTGATGTACACGAAAGGCAAAGAACGAAAACCGGAAAAGGCAGCAGTTCTTGCAGCACTGGTTGGATATCTGGGGCAGGGCTTGTTTACCGGACCTTATATTCTGACCTATGTACTTTACACCATTTTCCTGGGTGTGCTGGGCGCATATTATCGCATGGGAAAAGAAAAAGGAGCAGAAGCATGAGTATTCGGCAATATTGGTTTGTGCTCTGGGAACTGACCAAAAGAGAATTGAAACGAAAATATGCCAGAAGTTTTCTGGGAATTCTGTGGAGCTGTGTGTATCCGTTGATGCGTATGGCATTGGTTGTGGTATTGTTCTCGACCATTTTCAATAAAGGGATTGATAAGTATCCGGCGTATTATTTCGTGGGATTTCTTATGTTTGAGTTTTTTGCGACGGCGACACAGACGTCGCTTACTACGTTGAAAGATAACAGGAATCTGCTGATAAAGTCGAAGCTGCCGCGGGAATTGTTTGTGTTGTCCCGTGTGCTGACGGCATTTGTGAATTTCCTGCTGGGGTGTATACCGTTTGCACTGGTGCTGGCATGTTATCGCACACCGATTACCATTAATTATTACATGATTCCGGTAGTGTTGCTGTTATTACTGATTTTTACAACCGGAGTTTCCTATGCGGTATCGATCTGGTTTGTGTTTCAGCGGGATGCAGGAAACATTTATTCTAATTTTATTTTTATTCTGCGGTTTTTTGTTGCAATGTTTTACTCAATTGACTGGGTTGCCGCGGGAGTCCGCTGGGTGATTGAACATAATCCGGTGTATTTGTATATTTACATTTTACGTCAGTGTGTTGTGTATGGGCAGAGACCGGAATGGATGTATGTGAGAAACGGCATTATCTGGGCAGCAGGGATGTTTGTAGTTGGGATTCTGATATTTAAAAGGTATGAGAATGATGTGGTGGAGAGATTGTAGTGGAAAATAGAATGGAGTCATTAAGACAAAACTGGTTTGTCATTCAACAGCTGATAAAAAGAGATAAACAAAGAAGTCTGTCATCTACTTTCATGGGAGAATTGTGGGAGATCATTAACCCTCTGATCAATATGATTGTTATGGTGTTAGTTTTTGGCAAGATGTTTGGTGGAAATGATTTTAATCAATTTCCGTTATATGTTCTGACTGGAACGACACTTTATGGATTGTTTACTTCTGGAACTACTATGTGTCTGCAGGCATTAATGGGAAATAAAAATTTCCTGATTAAAACACAGCTTAACAGGAATGTATATGTAATTCAAAAAATTCTGTTGGCTTTTCGAAATTTTTTATTTTCCCTGATGATTTATGCATTTGTAATCGCTTTGTACCGGATTTCACCGAGTGTGACATGGCTTTTATTCATTCCAGATGTTTTTCTGATGCTGATTATGATGCTGGGAATTGGAAAAATACTGGCGGTGATCAATGTGACATTTGCGGATATTACATATTTTTACAAGATATTTACGCTTTTTCTCATGTATGGATCAGCAATTTTTTATCGGCTGGATCGATTATCACCAGCGATGCAGAAGATAATGACTATTGTAAATCCACTCTATACAGTTATTGCGATTGCAAGAGAATGTATTATGGAGCGGATATTTCCAGATTGGAAGTTGTGGGTAATTGTAAGTGTGTATGCAGGTGGATGTTATCTGGTAGGGAGCGTTTATTTTAACAGAAAAATAGAAGATATAGTTGCAAAGATGTAAAAATAATAAAGCACTATAGATAGGAGCAGAAAATGGTTGAAGGGAATAAAAATAAGGTCAAGTTATTAATTTGTTATCATAAACCAGCATATTTATTAAAAGATAATGTGATGACACCTATTCATGTGGGAAGAGCAAATGCAAAGGTCCGTATGGGGGAAGAAAATCCGGATTATCAATGGTTAGTAAATAATATGATTGGTGATGATACCGGGGAAAATATATCAAATAAGAATGATTATTACAATGAAATGACGGCTGTATATTGGGCATGGAAGAACTATGAAGAGTTGGGTAATCCGGATTATATTGGATTGATGCATTACAGACGGCATTTTATTTTTGATGAAAATATAACTGATGTTGTAAATGTTAAAAATTTTGATGAAAGTTCTTATAAGTCTTTTCTTGGGTATGATGAACGTAAAATGTCAGATTTTGTAGATGGGTATGATTTTATTGCGCATATAGGAGAAGTTCCTAATGTGTATCAGCATTATATCAGAAATCAGAGAAAAGAGGATCTGGACAGAGCAATTGAAATTGTTTTGAAAAAATATCCTGATTATGAAAGTTATGTGGATGGTTATTTTAATGGATCAGAAAGTAATTTTTGTAATATGTGTATTTTCAGCAGAAAAATATTTTTTGAGTATTGTGAATGGATTTTCTCAATTTTAGAGGAATTTGAAAATCAGATAGATATGGCTCAAAAAAGGTTCTTTATATCTGAGAGATTAACGGGTCTGTTTCTTTATCGATTAATGAAGAATAAGGAAATGAAATATAAGAAGTTACCAATCGCTTTTTTGGAAGAAGCGGTAAATGTTCCAATTGCTATTTATGCAGAAGAAGGAGAGGAGCTGACAACAGCTGTAAGCTTATATTCCATTTTAAATAATAAAAGTGACTATAATTCCTATTCCATATATGTTTTTTGTGAAAAAGAAAGAGTTGCACATGTAGAGAATAAAATAAGACAATATATTGAAGTGCAAAATAAATGCGAGATTCAGGTTATAGGAACCGATGATAAACCGGATGTTTTGCCGTTGGTATTAGATGAGTATCTTCCAAAATTAGGGAAATGTATTTATATCTGGGGGAAAGTTCTTACGCTTCATGATTTGGGAGAATTTTATCGTATCTGTAGTGTAGATGATTATATGGCTGTGGGTGTACCTAGAACATTATATGATCCGGCAGAACCGGATAAAATAATAAATTCAGATTTGCTCGTGCTAAATTTAAAGAGATTTAAATTGAATGGTATATCCCAAAAGACCAGAACTATGATACAGACAGACGGTGATCAGGATTTATTGAATAAGGTTTTGAAAAATGAAATTGGTTATATACATGAAAATTTCTTTGTAAGTGAACATCTTGCAAATTACAAAGATAAAGTGTTTTCATTAAATGAAAAACGTGGAGAAATTCAGAAATATGTTTTATGGCATGTATTTATGGTTTACGATCAGATTGAGCCAGAATTTAATATTCAAGGCATTTTTAGTCAGTTCTGGTGGGATTGTATCAGTAAAATTCCATACGAATTTCAACATATTCAGGTCTCTGAAAATTCGCTCAGATCACTTATCATAAAGCAGCAGTATGAAATTAATGCTTATAAAGGTGTACAGAAATTAGATTCTGTGGAGCAATGGCGTAGTTATGGTTTTTGGGGAAAACTTAAATTTTATTACGTAAATAATGGGTTAAAGCAGACGATACTTTATGCAATACAGAAAATGACTGGGAGGGCAAAATAATGGCTAAACCAATAGTCTCAATTTTAATTCCGGTATATAATGTTGAAAATTATTTGGACAAATGTCTGGATAGTGTGATCAGCCAGACAATGAACAATATAGAAATTATTTGTGTGAATGACGGATCAACAGATCATTCCGGAGAAATTTTAGAAAAATATCAAAAGAAAGATAAACGTATTATTGTTGTTAACAAAGAAAATGGCGGATTACCTTCTGCAAGGAATGCAGGGTTGGAAATTGCACGTGGAAAATATATTGGATTTGTTGATTCGGACGATTATATAAATTCTGATATGTATGAAAAGATGTATCGTGCAGCAAAGAAGCATGATTCGGACGTTGTTATATGTGGTGCTAATATTTATCCAGAAGAACCGCATGCGGATCAATGGCTTTATAACTGTTTATCGCCTAAAAGCCGCTACTATGATAAATTTGAACCTGACATATTATTTCAAGAACAGGATATGTCTCCGTTTTTGTGGAGAACAATGGTTAGTCGGAGATTAATTGAAAAGAAGAATTTTCGATTAGATGAAGAGGTTCAAATTGGAGAGGACAAAGCATTTCAAAATAAAATCTATCCTTATGCCAATTCCATAACAGTGATTTCGGATAAACTATATAATTACTGTTGGTACAGACCAGGCTCTTTAATGGAAAGGAATGTGTATACAGATCCTACACTTAAAGTTGAAAAACATATTAAGCTGATAGAAACAATGTCTGAGGATATTAATAAACTTCCACTTTCAACAGATCTCCGGCAGATGAAGGAAAGTTTTTTGAAATGGGCAATTTTGTTTATATATAATGATTTTGTTTATTGTACGCAGAAACAGAAAAAAAGTTGTGCCAACAGGTTGATACAGGTTTTAAAAAATAATAATGTAAATGCCTTTTTATATTATTGGGATGATAATTTGAAATCACAGTATGCGTATATAAAAGGTGAACAGGAAATTGATACTTCAACAGAAGTGAAGCTATCTTTGATTATTCCTTGTGAATATGAATCGACATATTTTGGTAAATGTCTTGATTACATAAAAAAGAGCCAACAAAAAGACGTTGAGTATATTTTGGTGAATAATGGCTTATCAATGCCAAATTATATTAAATCTTTAAAAGTAATGAAAGATAAATCTAATCTGAGATTATTTAACACACCTAAGCATTATTCTTTTGACCAGATTTGTAACACAGGAATTTCATTGGCAGAGGGGACATATGTGGGCTTTTGGAATCCAGATGATTTTTATAAGTCAGAAAATGAACTTGAGAACTGGTTAAATAAAGCTTTGGATGAGAGCGTGGATATATGTGTCAGTAAAAATCTAAATTTAAAATGGCAGGATGTCGTTTTTGCTGACTGTAAACAGTTATCCACAGCGGTAAAGACATTATGGACTTCAGATTTATATCATACGTTGTATAGACGTAAATTTTTGACAGATGAGAACATTCAGGTTAATAATTATTCAAAAATTAGTGGATTTGAATTTTATTGTAAAAGTGTTTTAAAAGCAGAAAGAATTGGTTTTTATCAGGAATCTGTTTATTATGTACGGGATATTTGGACAAAGGACTGGATGGAAACACAAAAGGTTGAACTTTTACTACAGGGAATTGATGCAATAATGGATCTGTCAATTGAATATGATAATGCGTATTTACACTCAAAAATTGTGAATATGTTAAATGGAGATGAATTGAAAAAAATTATTGTAAGAAATACACTGCCATGGAAAGGAAAAGAAAGTGAAGGAAGTCAGGTTGAGAGTTGCTGCTTGATTTTTAAGATTAGTCAGAAGATAGATACGCATCTGTTGGATGAGGCAGGAATTTTAATTGATGGAAATACCTTTGGATTATTGTATGACATGGTTTCAGAAAGACAGAAATTTATTGCTAAAATTGGATAAAAAAGAGGAAATGCATAATGGTTACTTTTACAAAGTTTGGTTCATGTGTAACATCTGATGTCTTTAATTTTATGAATATTAGTAATTACTATCCTAAACATATATATACTGCAATAAATATTGCAACTGCGGTACATAAGGCTGATATACCAATATTAGAGGAAGATCTTGTTGCAGAGAATGGATTTTGGAAAAAAATGCAAAAGTATTGTTTTTCACATGAGGCACTTGATGATTGTATAAAAAAATGGCAATCGGATTATTTTATATTTGATTTGTGTGATGAAAGACTTCCTTTACAAAAATGGAAGTGTGGAGGATCTACGGCAAATATTCCGGTAACATGGAATACATATAGAACTTCCTTAAATGTTTTAAATGGAAATAGTTATAAACAATATGGTGGGATAGAAATCAGTGATTGGCATCTAGCTGATAGAAATAAGGAACTTTACAGAAAAAATATTCAGAGTTTTATTAGTAGTATAAGGAAATACTATGATTCATTGCATATTATTTATATTTCAATGAGACAGGCAGATTATGCATTAAATCGAACAGATATGCAAGTTATTCCACTTGATGATTTTCCCAAAAAAGGAATGAGCAATTTTCAGAGGAGAAAAAAAGAAAATGCGGTTATAGAGTTTGCTGAAAGTATTGTCAGAGAGGAGATGCCGGATATTTGGTATATTAATACACCTGAAAATCTAATTGCGGATTCGGAACATCATTTTGGAATACACCCATTACACTTTCATTATATAGTTTATGAATATTTGGCAAAATGTGTGCAAGGAATAGCTGATTTTGACCCAAAAGGATTTTGTAGTAGACGAAAATTGCAAGTAAGTATGGATGTGAAGGAGCATTGGCTCAAAGTGAAATTAGATGAACTGATTAGTAATTATGGTAAAAATTTTGTGTAAGTAATGAATACAAAGATTTTATCAACGAAAAAGGAAAATAAATATGAGCAAAAATATTAATATCATATCAGAAGATGTTTGTACAGGTTGTGGTGCATGCAATAATTGCTGTCCTGTTGATGCAATAGAGATGTTGGAAGATCAAGAGGGGTTTAAATACCCTAATATTGATATGGATAAATGTATTTCATGTGGAAAATGTATAAATGTTTGTCCGGAGGCCAATGTTGAACGGATTAACCAAAATTTACATGAAGAACCGGAATGTTATGCGGCGATGGCAGATACAACTATTAGAATAAAAAGTTCTTCTGGTGGTGTTTTCGCTATATTAGCAGAGTCAATATACCAGAGAAATGGACTTGTTTGTGGAGCTGTTTATGCTGACGATTATAAATCAGTATATCATATTGTAAGTGATGACAGACAGGATTTAGATAAAATAAGAGGATCCAAATATGTGCAAAGTGATATAGGTAAATGCTTTTGTAAAATAAAACATGCGTTAGAAGAGGATAAGTATGTATTATTTTCAGGATGTCCGTGTCAGGTATCTGGATTATATATGTATCTAGGAAAACCGTATGAAAAATTGATTACAATTGATGTAGTATGTCATGGAGTTAATTCTTTAAAAGCTTATAATTCATATATAGCTGAATTAGCAAAAGGAAGAATTGTTGAAAAAGTAAATTTTAGAGATAAAACGATTCATGGTTGGAGCTCTATTGTGAACGTAAAATTTACAGATGGATCCCAGTATGATGCAGCCTGGAATAAAAATCAGTGGTATGATCTTTTTTTGGGTGGTGTTATTAATAGAAAATGTTGTGCAACTTGTCATTATGCAAAGATAAACCGAATTGGCGATATTACTTTAGGTGATTTCTGGCAGGTGCATAGATGGGATGAATTATGTAACGATTGGAAAGGAACATCGTTAGTACTTTTAAATTCAGAAAAGGGTAAAAAAGTTTATAAAGAATTGGAAAGGAACTTGATATTAAGTAAAGAAGCCCCATTAGAACATGCAATAAAATATAATGGTGCATTGAGACAACCAACGAGCATGGCACCGGGCAGGAAATATTTTTTCAATCATTTAAAGGATGGGTATCATAAAGCATATTGGTATGGGCGTGAATGGAGATATGATGTTGGTTTAATAGGCTGGTGGTTCTCAGCAAATTACGGAAGTGTGTTAACGTATTTTGCAATGGGAAAAGTTTTACAGGATATGAATCTGTTACCAATTCTTATTCGTATTCCAAAATTGGATGGAAGTTCCTGGGAAGAGATAACAGAAGAAAATATTAAGTTTATGGAAAAATATTTTCATGTTTCTAATCCCAGAAGTTATTCACAATTAAAAGAAGTGAATAAGTTTTGCGATTCATTTATGTTAGGATCTGATCAGTTGTGGGTTTCTGCATACAATAAAATTTTAGGATATACATTTTATCTTGATTTTGCGGACGCAGACAAGAAGAAAATTGCATATGCAACTTCTATGGGGTATGACAGATATGATGGAAGTGATGAGGACAAGAAGATAGTCAAGACGCTTTTAAAACGGTTTGATGGAATTTCAGTAAGAGAAACAGAGTCAGTGTCGTTGTGTAAAAAAGAATTTGACCTTGACATTGTAAGGAATCTAGATCCGGTATTTCTTTGTAAACAAGAACATTATGATATGTTAGCGAAAGAGTCACAAATACAAGTGGATGAAAAATATAATTTGGCATATATACTTGATCCTACGGATGAAAAGAAAATGGCTATACAGAGTTTGAAAGAATTGACCGGTGTGGAAACAAAAATTATTTTGGATATGAAAAATTTTGACAAATCATATGCTAAATGGTCTGATATGGACATAATAGACAAAGTATCTGTGTCAGATTTTGTGAAACTAATCAGAAATTGTAATTTCCTATTAACAGATTCTCATCATGGTGTTTGTTTCGGAATGATTTATCATAAAAAATTTTTGGCTATTAGGAATCCAAGAAGAGGAGCAGTGCGATTTGATTCTTTATTTAAGCTTTTCGAAATGGAAAATTGTTTGACAGAAGAGGGGAATGTATTGGAATCTCTAAAAAAGACCCCTTCCCCGGACTATGAGAGAATAGATCTAAAAATGAAGAGCGAAAAGGCTCGGTCATTAGAGTGGATGCAATCAATGTTAATAGACAATAAACATGAACAAGAAGAATTGGTGGAAGATATTTTTGCAAAATATTTTCATGAATTACAATGCATGAAGGCCGAACAAATATGAAAATATTTTAAATAATTGAATCAATTGTTTATGAAACCCATGGATCACAAGTTTATTTTAGAAGGATCAAGAAACAATAAAATATAATATACACATTGAGATTTAAAGGGCGCACATAAGAAGGAGGAGTTTAAAATGCAGGTACAAAAAATTTTTATTATCACACCATTGGGAAACAAAAATTCAGAAGCGCGAAAACATGCAGACAGAATGTGGAATGAGGTTTTTGTTCCTGTATCCGAAAAGATATCTACAAATGATTTAAAGGTTGAGTTTGAACGAAGTGACTTGATGGATGAGGGAAGTAATTCAAGAGTAAAGAAGATAATGGAATTAATAAGAGCGTCAAGTGGTTGTATAGTGGATTTATATACGATAGGGAATTTGAATGTTATGTATGAAGTAGGTTTAGCACATTCTCAAGGTAAGCGAGTGTTTTTCTTGAGATCTGATAAAATTCAAGAAAATGAAATACCTTCAGATATACGGTATTATGCAGAATATTACTATACCTACAATCTTGATATTTTTAGAGGAAAAGCCGCATCTGATGAAATCGCAAATATTCAGAAGGAGATTGTGGATGTGTCTAAAGCTATGGTTTCTTCTAACACAAAGTATACATTATATAGACCATGTTTTTACGAACCGACCAATCTATATGTAGAGAATTTGTTGGAGGGAATAAACTGTAGAATTACAAATATTGAATCGTTAGTAAAGGATTTTGGATCATCTAGCGAAGATAAGAGAACGTTAGCTCAATATATAATTGGTGAAAACGATGCATTTGATGCCTTAACAGAGGCTGTGAAGAAATCAAATATTTCAGTTAAAACAACCAGATTTTCACCATATTCAGTTGTTGGAAGGCAGAATGTATTTTTTAGTACTATTAATAACTCAACTTTCCCACCAGTAAATCTGGTGTAAATACTTAATTTTCAAGCAAAACA
>OLRE01002367.1_pt1 | contig 15502 bp, 10 predicted proteins | sample 1672461 | NCBI WGS metagenome assembly OLRE01 (sample SAMEA3136688, study PRJEB25190) | human gut metagenome | biome: human gut; feature: human-associated habitat; material: faeces | place: Austria | collected 2013
GGCTTATATATTTTTCCTCCATTGAAAACATCGTTTCTTTTTCCAGAAGATTAAATTCTGTCCGGAATTTAAAAAATGCAAGTGCTCCTTCTTTTACTTCTTCACTGCATCCAGACGTCAGTGCCCAGCCAAATGTTTCCGGAGAAGAAACCAGTGTATTTCCAGGGAAAGAAGAAAAACGAACACACTGTTCCCATCCGTCAGGGATCTGGTCGATCATCCAATATCCATTTGGAACCATAGCTGCTTTCCCGGTAAAAAAGTTATTGTATGACGTGTCAAAATCATTATACAGAGCATTCGATGTTGTATAGGAAAACAGTCGCTTTAAAGTATTTGCCAATTCCAGCCCGGAAGCATTCTGGTAGGTGTCCGGATAGATCAGACTCATAAATTCAGCACCTTCTTCCGATGAAGAAGCGACTGCTGCACTTGCCAGTAACATAGGTGCCCATCCCGTTCCATCTGTATGTAGTGCCAGTGGCGTGATACCTGCGTTTGTAAGTTTGTCACAACACGCCCAGAACTCATCCCATGTTGTTGGAAAGGAATCAATGCCGGCTTTGTTAAACAATTCCTGATTCCAGAATATGCCGCAGCAGGAAAAAGCCGCAGTTGAAATTGGTGCAAGATAAATATTTCCGTCTGCGTAAGTGCAGCCTTCCTGTACAACAGGTTCGATCATGGAAGACCACTCTTCGTCTGCATCAATATATGGAGTCAGATCCACAATTCGGTTTTCTACAATCATTTTCTGATAAAAAGAAGGAAGCATTCGAAGATCTGTAAGAATATCCGGAAGTTCATCGGTTGCATTCAATCGTTTCAGGTTTTGACGATAGTCATCTTCTGTCTCTACGATCCAGTCAACATCCAGTTCATAGGTTCCTTTGTATTTTTTATTAAATGCTTCTACTACTTTCTGTTCATTTTTCGTTCCGGTAGAGGGATCCACGGTCAGAATAATGGATATTTTTACTGGTTCTTTGGATTCTTCTGCCAGTTTTTTTTCAGATGTTTTACAGCCGGTCAGCAGGCAGATCATAAGTAGAAGTATAAACATACTTCGGATTGTTTTTTTGATATGTTGCTTTTTCATGATTCCTGCTCACCTCCTTTTGGCACTTTTATCGTACAGGTTGTACTTGCATCGGTTGTTTCGTAGTAATATGTAATCTTATCACCGTATTTTAACCGCAGTCTAGTCAGTATATTAAATACACCGTATCCATGTTTTTTGTCAGGAAATGCCTCTTTGATCTGAGAAATAGGTAAATGCGTAAGTCCGTTGATCTTTTCTACTATATCTTTATTCATTGGCATGCCGGTATTATAGACAGATAGCACCAGAACATCCTTTTCTTCTGTAATCCGTATCCGTATATAGCCCCCTTCATAGATTTCACTGAATCCATATTTTACTGCATTTTCTACTAATGGCTGAAGAATCAGCTTCAGGATTTTATTTTCTTTTGCATTGACCTGACAGTCAATTTCATATTCAAACAGATCTGCGTTTCGGATCTGCTGGATTTCCATGTAGCTTTTCACATTTTCCAGCTCATCTTCTACGGATACAATATCACTTCCTTTACTGAGGCAGAGGCGCAGGTACTTTGAAAGAGCCTGAATCATACGCATGGTCGTTTCCTCTTTGTTCATACGCGCAAGCATATAGATGGTATCCAGTGTATTATACAGAAAATGTGGGTTGATCTGACTGATCAGCATATTTAATTCACTGGTGCGCAGTTCTTTTTCCTGTAATTTAATTTCGTTGACAAGTTGTTCAATATTGCCAAGCATTTCATTGTAAGAATGTCCAATCTGATCTAATTCCGTGTTTGTGTGAAGTGCCGGCATATGTGTATAATCTCCACCGTCAAATCCAGTCATATATGTGGTGATTTCCTGAATCGGTCTGGTGAACCGATTAGAGAACAAGATACTGAGTAATAGGGCTAATACCACAATAATCAGGTAAATCAGAACCAATACAATTAAAATCTGGGTGGTCTGACTTGTAACAACTTCATTTGGCACATACGTAAAGATGGAAAACGAACAGTCCTTTTGATAGTAAGCAGACAGATAACCACCCGTTACAGCCTCTCCATTGAGAATAATTCCCGTATCAGAGGATTTTTTACATGCGCTTATCAAAGTTTTCGTCACATTGTCCGGCAAGACAGTGTTTTTCTGATTCAGAGCATAAATATTTCCATTCTGATCCATTATTCCGGTTAGAATGGAAGAATCTGCCTTTTCGGAATCCATCGTTACGATATGATTCAAAAAGGAAGGATTCATTTTCAGAATAATAATTCCCGGTTCACTTGGATAGTCCAGAGAATGAACATATCGGGTGATGAACAAGGAATCTTCTTTTCCGTTAAAGAGTGTATCTTTTGCAATGAACCAGACTGTTTTTGCGTACTCTGTACCAAGCTTCTTCTGAAACACAGTGTTATTAATGTCAAAAGCATCTACATAACTATAGGATCTGGTATATACGTTTCCTTTATTATCCATATAACAATAATCTTGAATAGAATCCAGATCCAGATATGAGAAATATTTGCCAACGGCATTCTTTTCATTATCAGTCAGTTCTTCTGCGTTCAGACTTTTTTGGATCGTTTCATTAAGAATAGCTTCTGCAGTCACTTCTTTCGATTTCGTATAAAGATTATCCAGTAAAATTCCCATCTTCTCGTCTGCAAACTCGTATTTTTCTATAATATTATTTTTTAAAGTATGGTGCATATAACTCCATACTCCGATCATAGATAATAAAAGTGCAAGAAGAAGTAATATAAGCGTAGATTTTAAATATTTTTTCTGGATACCTGAACTTAAATGTTTTTGCTTCATACTTCGTATTCCTTTTTATACTCACTTGGCAGTTTTCCGGTATATTGCTTGAATAATTGTGAAAAATAAGAAGGATTGCTGATACCAACTTCTTCACAGATTGTTCGGACACTGGTATTTCCTTCTTCCAGCATTCTTTTTGCTTTATCCATACGTTTTTTGACCAGGTACTGTTTAAAAGTCATATGGAAGGTGCTTTTAAAGATACGTCCAAAGTAAACCGGGTTTAAATATACATGAGCTGCTGTTGCAATGATTGACAAGTCTTCCTCTTGAAGATGTTCTTCGATATAAGCAACAGCTTCTGCCATATATTCTTTAAAATAACTCGTTTCATTTTTCCCGGCTTCTTCCTGACGCAGTTCTATTGCACGGCATAAAATTTTGTAGCAGACATCTACCGCTTTTACAGCCGGCAGATGATTCAGGTTAGAATAATAATTTGCAAATTGATTTTTCATATCCTCGTTCATACCATAAGTATCTTGAAGCATGAACTGTACTCGGAGCATAACTTTATGAAGGTACTGGCATTGACGTGCTTCTTCTTTTGGAAGATGGTAAATAAAATCAATAAATGTTTCTTTTAGTTCCACAAAATCATTTTTCCGTATGCTGTTCATAATCCGGATTTCCCTGTCTTCAGAGAACTGCTTCGAATCGTCTTCCTGTTCTTCTAAATCTTCTGGAATTGTAAACGCACTGGCACCGGAAGCACTGGCAATTCCAAATAATTTTTGTGCTTCTTCATAGCTTTTCCTGATTCCGGATATCCCTTTATATGGCTTGGAAATAGAAGCGATGACCGGACATTTTTCTTCATTCTTTGCCTGTTCTAATAAAGTTTTGATCTGCCTTACTGCATTTTTTTGCTGAGTCTTTATAATGAAAACATAATTGCCGTCTTCCCCTTCAAATTTCCAGCACGAAAAATGTTCAAAAACATGTGCTTCTATTTCCTGAATTACTGCATATCTGGATGCTTCATAATCTAAAGAATTTGTAATTTTATAAATTAAATCAATATCGGCGCACACTGTGATAAAAAAATCATGATTATCCGGCAAATCATGAAGTACAGAGAATACTTCTGTAATCTTTTCCTCCGGGATCAGATTCTGAACATATTTTTGTATTACGACCTGCAGAAAACTGTCACCGTCTTTTAAAAGGAGTTGTTCCCAGCTTTCGTATTTTTCTTCACTGCGTAGCTGTTTGATACATGTGTTATAGGCTCCGGTCATTGTGGAGCGAAGCTGTTCATCATCAATTGGTTTTAAAAGATATGCGTAGGCGCCAAGATCACAGGCATGTTTTGCATATTCAAAATCACGGTATGCGCTAAGTACTACAAAAAGACATGAGATCTGTTCTTTTTGAATTTCTTCCATAACCATAAGTCCTGTCATTTGCTTCATTCGAATATCGGTTAGAACGACATGTGGCTGTTCACGCCTGATGACTTCCAGTGCCTGAACTCCACTTTTGGCAGATCCGACAACCTCAAATCCCATGCTCTCCCAGTCATAGGTATCTAAAAGTCCCTGTAATAAAATTGGTTCATCGTCCACAATTACCAGTTTTAGTAATTCCATTCTTTTTCCTCACCTTTTTTTATGAATTGGCCGAATTTATCTGATTGTGCATCAACATGTTTTATTTATACTTTTTAAAGCAATTGTTATAGATCAGATGCCGCGTGTTTTCCTGCCAGATAACCGGTAGCCCATGCCCACTGTAGATTATAGCCGCCACAAATTCCATCAACGTCAAGAAGTTCTCCGGCAAGATAGAGATCTTTTGTAATACAGGACTGCATCGTCTCCATATCTACTTCTTTTAAGCTGACACCGCCTGCGCTAACTTGAGCATTGTCAAACCCGTTGGTATCAGAAATGTTTAACCTGCAAGACTTTATGGCCTCACACAGTCTTGTAAGTTCTGCTCCTTTGATCATATTTAGTTTCGCAGAAAAACGGATGCCTGAGATTCGGAGTATTTCCGGAATTAGTTTTGTGTGAAGAATTCCGGTCAGAAGGTCTTCCGGTTTTGCTTTTTGGTTCTCGCTCAGGTGCTGAAGCTTTTTGCTAAATAGTTCTCTAAGTGAAGCTTCCTCTAATTCCGGCAGAAAGTCAATCATAACCTGCGCATTTTGCTTTTCATATAAAGCCCTGGAAATATAGCGGCTGACTTGAAATACAGGAATTCCGGATATGCCATAATTGGTAATCTGAAGTTCACCGGTATCTGAGGCAGCCATACGCCCATGGATCAAGGCTGTTACTTTTGCATCTGTCCTGACTCCTGAAGCTTTTTGAAAGGCAAAATCCTTTACTTTTAACTGCACCAGTGCCGGAACAACCGGCACAACAGAATGCCCCAGTGATTTGACAAGGGTATAACCGCTGCCATCAGAGCCGAGTTTCGAAGAAGCCTTTCCGCCGGCTGATAAAATGATGCGGTCAGCTTGAATTTTTTCGCTGCCGGTCTCAATCTGGAATCCTTTTTTTGTCCGGCATATGGATGTCACTGCGTTCTCACGTCTGATGTCTGCGCCCAGCTCTTTTAAACGATTATCCAGAACAGAACGGACGACAGATGCCTGATCACATCTTGGATAAATGTATCCATTTCTGGATTTCATCAGAAGTCCCAGATTTTCGAAAAAACGAATGGTATCCGAATATCCAAAGGCTTTTAGAACAGAAGAAATCAATTGCGGCTCATCACTTCGGAAATAATCCAAAGACATGTTTTTATTTGTCAGATTACAGCGCCCATTTCCGGTAGACAAAATTTTCTTTCCAAGAATATCCTTCTGATCAAAGATAATGACCTGAATGTCTGGATTTGTCTCAAGGGCGGTGATGCCCGCCAACATACCGGAAGCACCGCCTCCGACAATTGCAAGTGTTTTCATATCTGAACTCCTTAACTTTATATTATAACTCTGTTACAAGGTCTTCTCTTACCAGATACTCTAAAGACATTAATATTCCAAGCTTTGCATGCTGCCATGTAAGTCCGCCCTGGAAATACACTGCATATGGCTCTTTGATCGGACCATCGGCACTGAGCTCGATAGAGGATCCCTGAACAAATGCTCCGGCTGCCATAATAACATCACTGTCATATCCTGGCATCGGCCATGGTTCTGGTGTGACATAGGAATCAACCGGGGCAGCAGCCTGGATTCCCTTACAGAATGCGATGACACCTTCCGGTGTTCCAAGTTCTACTGCCTGAATAATATCGTGGCGGCTCTCCGTACCATTTGGAATGACACTGTAACCTAATTTTTCGTAGATGTTTGCTGCAAAGATGGCTCCTTTTAAAGCACCTGCTGTCACAGTCGGTGCCAGGAAAAGTCCCTGGAAGAAGGACTGCATGACACCGAGAGATGCACCAACTTCCTTTCCAAGTCCTGGAGAAGTCAGGCGGTATCCACAATTATCAATCAGATCTTTTCGTCCTGCGATATATCCGCCAATTGGCGCAAGTCCACCGCCCGGGTTCTTGATCAGGGAACCAACGACCATATCTGCACCCACATCACTTGGCTCAATCGTCTCTACAAATTCACCGTAACAGTTATCGACCATACAGATAACGTCTGGTTTGATACTCTTTACAAATGCAATCAGTTCTCCAATCTGTGAGACGGAAAAGCTTGGTCTTGTCTGATATCCTTTGGAACGCTGGATTGTGACAAGCTTTGTCTTTTCATTGATTGCTTTTTTGATATTGTCATAGTCAAATGCACCGCCTTCCAGAAGATCTACCTGGCGATAGGAAATTCCGTACTCCGCAAGAGAACCATTCGATGGGCGGATTCCAATGACTTCTTCCAATGTGTCATAAGGTTTTCCGACTGGAGATAGAAGCTCATCGCCCGGGCGCAGATTTGCAGCCAGTGCCAGTGCCAGTGCGTGAGTTCCGCATGTGATCTGCGGTCTTACAAGAGCACTTTCTGTATGAAAAATCTCTGCGTACACTTCTTCCAGTGTGTCACGTCCCGGGTCGTCATAACCGTATCCGCTGGCGTATTTGAAACAGCCGGCATTGACTTTACATTTCTGCATTGCATGCACGACTTTCAACTGATTGTACTCTGCCACTTTGTCGATGGCATCAAAACGTTCTTTTAAAGTTCCTTCAATCTGGCTTCCGAAATCGTAAACCTCTCTGCGGATTCCCATTTCCAGATACATATCTTCTATATTTAACATGATTGTTCCTCCAAAATATCTTTTTTAATGGATTCGAGCATCACTTCCAGAATCTTATCTTCATCATAATTGTAATCTTTTTTATTAATCCATGTCACATGCTTCTCTCGCTTGAACCATGTAATCTGACGTTTTGCAAAATGTCTTGTATCTCGTTTGATTTTGTAAATGGCATCTTCTAATGTGCATGCTCCGTCCAGATAGTCCAGAATTTCTTTATATCCAAGTCCCTGCATAGAAACCATACTGCGGTCATAACCACGCGCTTTTAAAGCCTTAACTTCTGCGACAAGCCCATCTTCTATCATCTGGTCGACTCGTAGATCTATACGGCGGTACAGGTTCTTGCGGTCATCATTTAAGATAAAATATACAAATTGATAGGGCGACTCTTTTTGCCGCTCTGTTTCATTGTGTTCAGAAATTTTCATTCCGGTTTTCTGATAAAATTCCAATGCCCGAATGACCCGCTTTATATTATTTGCATGGATAGTATCTGCCGATTTTGGGTCCACTTCGCGAAGTTTTTCATGAAGTGCCTCTGCGCCATGTCCTTCTGCAAATGTTTCTAATTCTGCGCGGAGCGAGGTGTCATTATCATTATCTGTAAAATCAATATCATAAAGTAGTGCCTGAATATAAAATCCGGTTCCGCCTACTACGATTGGAATATGCCCGGCAGCATAGATCTTTTTCATAGCTTCTTTTGCCATCTGTTGAAAACGGACAACATGAAATTCATCGTCTGGTTCCAGTTCATCTACTAAGTAATGTGGAACATGCTGCATTTCTTCCAGACGGATTTTTGCGGAACCAATATCCATATATTTGTAGACCTGCATGGAATCTGCAGAAATAATCTCACCACCGATTGCTTTTGCAAGACCAATGGAAGCCTTTGTTTTACCGACTGCAGTAGGTCCGGTGAGAATGATTAAAGGTTGTTTTTGCATGATATATCATCCCTTACATTTTTCATATTCGATATTAAACAATACGTTTGAATTTCTTTTCCAGTTCGCGCCTTGACATGGCGATAATGGTAGGTCTCCCATGTGGACAGTGATAAGGATTGTCCAGTGACAGAAGTTCCGTGATCAATGTGTCTACTTCTGCAGCGCTCAATCGCATATTTCCTTTGACAGCTGCCTTACAGGACATAGATGCAATCTTTTCGTCAATCAGATTAGATGGCGCATTTCGGTTGATTTCATCAGACAGACTGTCAATCATCTCCATGAGCAGTTCTTTTTTTGCAATACTGAACAGATTGTCCGGTACAGCGCGGACTGCATAGGAATCCTGTCCGAATTCTTCTATCTCAAAACCAATCCGCGTGAACTGATCCATATAAAGCCTGAGAAGTTCTGCCTCCTGCATAGACAGATTCAGTACGATTGGCGGACTAATAAGCTGAGAAGTAAACTCCCGTGTCTTCATGCCCTTCAATGTCTGTTCATACAGAACTCTCTCATGAGCTGCATGCTGGTCGATAATATATAAGTTATCATGAAATTCTACCAGCCAGTAAGTATCAAAGACTTGGCCGATAATCTTATGTTCAGCTTTTGCCTGTGGCTCCAGAAGTTTTTCTTCAAAGAAATTGAGCTGCTGTGGTTTTTCCGCAGGAACTTGTCTTGCAGTATAATTTGGCATCTCTGCAATCTGAGAGCCTTGTGCCTGCATATTTTGTTGTGGTTCATATGAGCTTTGTGCCTGCACATTTTTCTGTGGCTTACAGGAGTCAGGAGCTGGTATATTTTTCTGTGGTTTATAGGAATCCTGCACTGATACATTTTTCTGCGGTTTACAGGAGTCTGTATAGGATGAAGCAGGTGTTGTTTCTTGCTTGTTTTCGTGCAGCGCTTCATGGTAAGAATATACTCTCTTCTTCATCTCATTCATAAAGTATTGCAGCTTTTCATCTTCATTTTGTGGTGACTGCAAAGAAGTTCGCAGCTTTTCGGTATGTTCTGCCTCACTTTTTTTCGGCAGATCCTTCTTCGACTCTTTCGGTTCTTCTGGAATTTTTATATCATCCAATGTCACTTCGGGAATCAGCTCCCGTTCATGTAGTCCGTCATCGACAGCCGCAAACAGGGTATTATAAATCTCCTGCTGATTATTAAAACGGACATCCATTTTGGTCGGATGCACATTAACATCTACATGTTCTGTGTCTACGTCCAGGTAAAGCACGACAAATGGGTATTTGTGCTGCATAGTAAAATCTTTATATCCGTCTTCAATTGCCTTTGAGATGATACTGCTCTTAATGTATCTTCCATCTACGAAATAATTTTCAAAATTACGGTTGCCGCGGGAAATCAAGGGCTTTCCAAGATATCCGGTAATGTGGATTCCTTTTCTTTCAAAATCTACTTCAATCAGATTCGATGCAATCTCCCGTCCGTATATATGATAGATGACATCCTTCAAATTTCCATTGCCGGAAGTATGAAGTTTAACCTGACCGTTGTTGATAAAACGGAAGGAAACTTCCGGATGAGACAACGCCAGTCTTGTGACCAGGTCTCCGACGTGACTTGCCTCTGTCATAGCAGTTTTTAAAAACTTTCTTCTGGCAGGTGTGTTGTAGAAAAGCTGTCGGATCAAAAATGTCGTGCCATCCGGGGCACCGGCATCTTCAAGTGATTCTTCCTTTCCACCGGCAATCTTATATCGCACGCCAAATTCTGCTTCCTTTGTCTTGGTCAGAAGCTCTACCTGAGAGACCGCTGCAATACTGGAAAGTGCTTCGCCACGGAAACCAAGAGATGAAATGTGTGCAAGATCCTCTGCACTTCGGATTTTACTTGTAGAATGGCGTAAAAATGCAGCACGGACATCTTCTTTATCAATTCCGATTCCGTTGTCAGCGATTCGCATAAATGTAATGCCACCTTCCTTGATCTCGACAGTTACAGCAGTCGCACCGGCATCAATTGCATTCTCAGCAAGCTCTTTGACTACGGATGCCGGACGTTCTATGACTTCCCCGGCGGCAATTTTATCAATTGTAATCTGGTCTAATACCTGTATCTTACTCATGGTCTACCACCTGTTTTTTAATTTGTTCTGAAGCTGATAAAGGGTATTGAGTGCTTCAATTGGTGTAAGGTTTCCAAGATCAAGCTCTTTTAACTCTTTTAATACGTCATCATCTTTCACTGTATCGAACAATGACATCTGAGCCAGATCCACGTCATCATATTTTTTCGCCTTAGGTTTTGGGGCACCCAGAACAGCAATATCTTTGATCCGGCTTGTAATATCCGTCTGAACCAGTTCTTCTACAATTTCCTTTGCCCGGTCAGTAACAGACTCCGGCACCCCTGCAAGCTTCGCTACCTGGATACCATAACTTTTGTCCGCACCACCTTTGACAATTTTTCTAAGGAAAATGATATCGTCGCCGTTCTCTTTAACCGCAATGCAATAGTTATTCACGTTATCTATTTTGCCTTCCAGCTCGGTCAGCTCATGGTAATGTGTGGCAAATAAAGTTTTAGCACCAAGAAGTTTGCTGTTACTAATATGTTCGATGACTGCCCAGGCAATGCTGAGCCCATCAAATGTACTCGTTCCACGACCAATCTCGTCAAGTATTAAAAGACTCTTGCTAGTGGCATTTCTTAAAATATTTGCGACTTCCGTCATCTCAACCATAAATGTACTCTGACCACTTGCCAGATCATCAGAAGCTCCTACACGGGTAAAAATGCGGTCTACCAGACCGATGTCGGCTTTGGCGGCAGGAACAAAAGAGCCAATCTGAGCCATCAGGACAATCAGGGCTGTCTGGCGCATGTAGGTAGACTTTCCGGCCATGTTCGGTCCGGTTATAATGGCAATCCGATCTTTTTTATCGTTCAGATATGTATCATTGGAAATGAACATATCATTTGGAATCATTTTCTCAACTACCGGGTGACGGCCCTCTTTGATGTCAATGACACCTTTTTCATTTATCTTCGGACGCACATAATTATTTTGCTCTGCAACAAGAGCCAGAGAAGCCAATGTATCAATCTGGGCGATCACTTTTGCAGTTTTCTGGACACGGACAACATCTTTGGCTACACGGCTCCGGATATCACTGTAAAGCTCATACTCCAGAGAATAAAGCTTATCTTCCGCACCGAGAATCGTATCCTCCAGTTCTTTTAATTCCGGAATAATATAACGCTCTGCATTGGCAAGGGTCTGCTTTCTTGTATAATAATCCGGAACAAGATCTTTAAAAGAATTGGTTACTTCCAGATAGTAGCCGAATACTTTATTGTATTTAATCTTTAGATTTTTGATGCCGGTTTTCTCACGCTCGTCACTTTCCAGTTTTGCAAGCCAGTCTTTCCCGTCAGACTTAGCCGAGCGGAGCTTATCGACTTCCGGATTATACCCGTCGCGGATAATACCGCCTTCCTTCATGGCAAGCGGCGGATCTTCTTTGATTGCATCTTTGATCAGTGTGCACAGATCTTCCAGCGTATCTAAATCTTCATAAAGTTCTTTCAAAAGCGGACTTGTCATCTCACTTAAAATATATTTGATATGAGGCAGCATAGAAAGAGAACTTTCAAATGCAATCATATCTCTCGGGTTCGCAGACTGATATGTAATCTTGCTGACCAGACGCTCAAGATCGTAGATTGGCGACAGATATTCCCGGATCTCTTCTCTTGAAATCGCGTTATCTAAAAGCTCATTGAGAGCATCCAGACGTTTCTCAATATCATATTTCTGAACCAGTGGCTGTTCAATATACTTTCGGAGATTTCTGGCACCCATGGCGGTTTTCGTCTTATCCAGTACCCAGAGAAGGCTCCCTCTCTTCTGCTTCTCTCTTAAAGTCTCACAAAGTTCAAGATTCCGTCTTGTAGCACTGTCGAGAAGCATATATTTTCCGGCAGCATATGGAATCAGACGTGACATATGGGAAAGAGATGTCTTCTGAGTCTCTTTCAGATAGATCAAAAGGGCTCCGGAAGCAATGATCCCACAGTCATAATCTGCAAGGCCAAGACCAGTCAATGATCCGACTTTGAAATGTTCTTTTAATGTATCCTGACAGATCGCATCATCAAAATACCATGGATCCAGTGAATAAATGGTAATTCCAAGGCGGTTCTTCAAATCTTCGATGTTCATGCCACTCATGAAAAATGCTTCATTACAGATAAGCTCCGACGGCATAAGTTTATAGATTTCGTCAAACAGTTTTTCTTCTGTATTAATCTCCGTAACAAAATAATCGCCGGTCGTAACATCAGCGACAGACAACCCAAAACGATCTTCCATGTAAACAATACACATAATGTAGTTGTTCTTTGTCTCGTCTAATGCCTGCATATCCAGGTTCGTTCCAGGTGTGGCAATCCGGACAACCTCACGTTTGACGATTCCTTTTGCAGTTGCCGGATCTTCCATCTGTTCGCAGATGGCGACCTTGTAACCTTTAGATACGAGCCGATTCAGATAACCGTCTACTGCATGGAACGGGACACCGCACATCGGTGCACGTTCTTCCAGTCCACAGTTTTTTCCGGTAAGGGTGATGTCCAGTTCTTTTGATGCTACCAGCGCATCATCAAAGAACATCTCATAGAAATCTCCCAGTCTATAAAATAAAATGCAGTCTTTGTATTCTTCTTTTGTTTTCATATACTGCTGCATCATAGGTGTTAATTCAGCCACTTTTTTATCTCCTCTTGTGTAATACTTGTGAATTCAGGAATGCCATTGGCAATCTCGAAACTTCGGCATCTTTATATTATAACATCTCATCCTGTTTCATGAAAGTCGAAATTTTAGACAAACAGGAAAAAATTAGTTATCACTACCTGCCACATGTTTATCAAATATCAAAACGGATGATGTAATACTACCAAATGCGGTAATGTGGCATTGGTTCTTTATAGAACCAATGGAGCAGATATCCGGACAGAAGGATACCCATAGTACATAAAAAAGAAAAAATAAGCGCAAAGGGAAGGCAAATCTGCCCCCATAACTGCAATGGCATATCCGAATAATCCCAAACTGCCAGGTGATACCATTTGTTTACGATAATTCCAGTGATAAATTCCATACTCACAACAAAGATCGTACAACGTGTAATCTGTCTTGGCAGAGCATCCTGCCATTCTGTCAGCCGTCCCTGCCATGTAAAAAACTGCATACACAGTCCGCCAAGCATGAACATACTTATATGTGAAAAACCGCGAAATAAGACTTCAATCCCATAATAAATACATCCTCCGACAGCCCATAGTACAAGATATTCACTTATATTTTTTAAATAAATGTTTTTCTTTGATAAGCTATTCTTCATATAAAAACGCCCTCACTATCTGTTCTTACAAAATAGTGTGAGCGTTTTCTACTCGTTTTATCAATATCATCACTGGTATATTTTTCTATACCTGTTCTCCAATATAATAGAAGCCTTTACATTGATCCAGCTTCACATTGACATAATCGCCGATCATAGATGCATCTCCCTGGAAATGAACAAGAATGTTATTGCTGAGTCGTCCGGTCACCATATGGTCATCATGGTCACTGACAGATTCAACCAGCACTTCCTGAATGGTTCCTTCGTGTACAGCACATACCTCTGCTGCGATTGTCTGAACTTCTTTCAGGAGACGGTCAAAACGATCTTTTACAACATCCTCCGGAACCTGATCTTCCATTGTGGCAGCAGGCGTTCCGGTTCTCTTGGAGTAGATAAATGTAAACGCACTGTCGTATCGCACTTTTCTTACGATATCTAAAGTTTCCAGGAAGTCCTCTTCTGTCTCACCAGGAAATCCGACAATAATATCTGTTGTCAGAGAGATATCCGGCACAGCGGCACGGATTTTATCTACCAGTTCCAGATACTGTTCTTTTGTATAATGGCGGTTCATCTTCTTTAAAATACGACTGCTTCCGGATTGTACGGGAAGATGAAGGTGTTTACAGATTTTTTTACTCTTGCCCATCACTTCAATCAATTCATCAGAAAGATCTTTTGGGTGGGAAGTCATAAAGCGGATTCGATGAAGTCCCTCAATCTGCTCGATTTTTTGTAGTAGTTCTGCAAAGGACAACGGTTCTTCCAAGTTCTTTCCGTAAGAATTTACATTTTGTCCAAGAAGCATAACTTCTGTAACACCATCAGCTACAAGACGTTCGATTTCCCGCACAATTGCTTCTGGTTTACGGCTTCTCTCACGTCCTCTTACATATGGCACGATACAGTAACTGCAGAAATTATTGCAGCCAAACATAATGTTGACTCCGGATTTAAAGGAATATTTCCTGTCGTTTGGAAGATCTTCGACAATCTTATCAGTATCTTTCCAGATATCAATGACCATGCGGCCACTTTCGTAAACTGCAGTAATTAGTTCCGCAAATTTATAAATGTTATGGGTGCCGAAAATAAGATCTACGAAGCGATAGCTTGTACGAAGCTTTTCTACAACTTCAGGTTCCTGCATCATACAGCCGCACAAGGCAATCTTCATATGTGGATTTTTCTTTTTATGTGACTTTAACTGACCAAGGCGTCCGTAAACTCTTGTATTCGCATTTTCCCGGACAGTACATGTATTAAAGATTACAAAATCTGCCTCTTCTTCCGCCGCTTCTTCGTAGCCTATTTCAAGTAGAATTCCACGTAATTTTTCCGAATCGCGCGCATTCATCTGACACCCAAAGGTTACGGTAGCAAAGGTCAATGGTCTACCAGCCTTTTCTGATTCTCTTCTGACATATTCTTTCGCTTTTTTTATAAAATAATACTGTCTCTCAGGCTCGGTTGTTGGCGCTTCTTGAGTTATATCAATATCGTCTACGTCTCTATATGTATTCATTTTAAAAGTCCCTTTCGTAAATAAACATAATTAACTCAGATTATTATACTTTAGGAAATTTGATTTTTCAATGGATATTCGAGAAATGATGATTTTATAGAACTAAATAGCAATATGAAAGTAAAGTGCTTTCGTAAAACCGTACCATCAGAGACGAATATCCTCGTTGATTTCTCAAATGAAGTCGCTGCTTTGATGACACAAGGTAATAAAATTGTAGACTGCATCTGTGGAGCAACAACTAATTCTAATAATGCCTTGGTCTACGGAAAAACCGCTATTCAAGCCATTTCGGATTGGACATATGTCTATGCTAGAGTCAATCAGAATTACTATGACGGACTTGGAGGCACTACGACCGTCACTTTGTTAGCTATTTACGAGTAAATCAAATCGGCAGGCACACCGCAGACCACTGACGGTTCCAGCTCATGCCAAAGGAACTATATAAGTTTTGCCTTGAAAAACTGTATGAGCTACCTTTTTTTAACCCAGAAAAACCGCTCTTTGCATTTAATGGGATGTATACATTGT
>OLRE01002369.1_pt1 | contig 15488 bp, 9 predicted proteins | sample 1672461 | NCBI WGS metagenome assembly OLRE01 (sample SAMEA3136688, study PRJEB25190) | human gut metagenome | biome: human gut; feature: human-associated habitat; material: faeces | place: Austria | collected 2013
TCACTGCTCGAAGGAATCGAACAATCTGCCGCTTAGGAGGCGTGTGCTCTATCCAACTGAGCTACTGAGACATTTTTAAGATTTATGCAATTTTCACTGCTCGAAGGAATCGAACAATCTGCCGCTTAGGAGGGGGACGCTCTATCCAACTGAGCTATTGGCGCGTATATCAAATGAAATTGTAAATAGTGAGGATTGAACAACCGCTTAGGGAGTGTGTGCTCTATCCAACTGAGCAGAAGGACAGCATGGTCGGAGAGTTCTCCGACCTATATTCCAATCTATATTGTAACGGGAAAGGAATTTTCTGTCAATCCTCAGAAATCACTGCAAACGTTCTTCGATGAGCGCAGCAAGCTTTCTTGCCTCTGCATCCATTTTTTTAATATCTGTTCCTTCAATCATCACGCGTACCAGTGGCTCTGTGCCGGAGGTACGAATCAGCACGCGTCCGTCCTGTGCGAATTTTTCCTCCAGCTCCGCAATCCCTCTGCGTACCACATCATCCTCCATGTAGCTGTTTTTCTTTGCATTATTTACGCGCGCATTGACCAGAACCTGTGGCATGGTCTGCATAATGCCTGCCAGCTCGGATGCCTTCTTGCCGCTGCGTTTCAGTACGGAAAGCAGTTGAATGGCAGTCAGCGTGCCGTCGCCCGTAGTGTTGTGGTCAAGGAAGATAACATGACCGCTCTGCTCGCCGCCGATGTTGTAGCCATCCGCAAGCATCCGTTCCAAAACGTATCTGTCCCCGACGGAGGTCTGCAAAATATGGATATCCTTTTCCTTGCCCATCATCGTCAGCCCAAGGTTGGACATCACCGTTCCGACAATCGTATCCTTCGCCAATGCGCCTCTTTCCTTCATATCCAGACCGCAAATGGCAAGAATCTTATCCCCATCAATCAGGTTGCCCTTTTCATCCACAGCCAGACAGCGGTCAGCGTCCCCGTCAAAGGCGAACCCGATATCCGCCCCGTTCTGCACAACCATTTCTTTGAGATCATCCATGTGGGTGGAGCCGCATTTATCATTGATATTTGTGCCGTCAGGCTCATTATGGATGATGCACAGGCTTGCGCCCAAATCAAGCATGGCAATGGGAGCCGCTTTATAGGCTGCCCCGTTTGCGCAGTCCAGTGCAACCTTGATGCCGTCAAATTTTTCGGTGGTTGTCCGTGTCAGAAATGCAATATAATCATCTAATGCATCCTCGGCATATTCCTTCGTGCCAAGCCCGATGCCGGTAGGACTGGGCAGAATTTCCGGATGACTCATGATAATGTTTTCGATTTCATCCTCCAGTGCATCGCTCAGCTTATAGCCCTGATTGTTGAAGAATTTAATCCCGTTATATTCCACAGGGTTATGGGATGCGGAAATCATAACACCTGCATCCAGTCTGTATTTTCTTACCAGATACGCAACCGCAGGCGTGGGGATCACCCCTGCCACAACTGCGTGCGCGCCGACAGAGCAGATGCCGGAAACCAGTGCGCTTTCCAGCATATCCCCACTGATACGGGTATCCATAGCAACCAGAATACGGGGGGCGTGCTTTGTTTCCTTTGTCAGCACATACGCACCGGCTCTGCCTAAGCGGAACGCCAGCTCGCCTGTCAATTCTGTGTTTGCAACACCTCTTACGCCGTCTGTACCAAATAATCTAGCCATTTTTCTTCCTCCAAAACCTTATTCGTTCGCCGATGCACTGCCGTCACCGGAAACGGTTACATCAATATAAACAGGGCTTGCGTTCAAGCCGTTGGGCAAATCCAGATGCACCAGAACTCGATGCGTCCCTTCGGACATGCCGTTTACATGCACACTGCCATTCAGATCCTCTGCGCGCAGTCCGTTCAGGCTGCTGCTGTCGCCTGTAACGGTGACATGTGCCGTCCCGAAAGAGTAGGTCTTGCCGTCCTCCTGCCCCAGAATGGTTAAACGGGATTCATCCAGTGTGAACTGCTTTCCTTTCTGCGCCGTCTCGATGGCAACCGTTACCTGTACGCTGCTGCGGTTGTCATCATTTAAGGAAATGCCGTCCGGCAGATAATTTTCCAGATTGAATGTCTTTGTCACTGCGGCAGTGCGCCCCGAAACGTCAATGCTGTCCAGATGAATGGAAAGCAGGGCATCCAAATCCTCTTTAGAGCCTGTCACCTCTGCATATTTCGGCGAGCAGGAAACCGTGCCGACCTGATAGCCGTTTGCAGGCGTGCCTGTGATATCCACCTGAATCGGCACCTGCTTTGCATCATGTACCGCATAGGAAACCGTTACCTCGCGGATGTTCAGCGAAACGCCCGTTACCTCTGCGCCATGGTAATCATAGCAGGCAAGCTTTGCGTGAATATCTGTATTTTCTTCCAGCTCCTCCGCGTTGATGATTGCCTTTACCTTCGCAACCTGCCGCATCAGAGATACGGGACCGGAAACGGTTACGGTCTCTGCGCTCAGAACAGGGTCGGAAAGGGTAATGTCACTGTCGGGCTTGCCGTTTAATTCTACCTCAATGGGAAATTCCTTTGTCCGCAGGGTTTCCACTTGTGCCTCCACAACGGCAGGTGCCTTGCTGCTGATGGCATAGGCCGTACCGCCCTGATCAATGGAAACATTGACGGGCAACGCAACGGAATCCCCGTTCACTGCATAAGCCAGCTCGGATAAATCCACCGAGGCGGTAATCCAGTCGGGGTTCTGGCTCAGTCTGTCCAGTGCGGTTCGCTGTGCCTTCACCTTTACGGTAATTTTTGTGTTTTTCAGCTCCTCTGCGTTGCCGACGGTCAGCCCGCGGGAGGTCAGTGTATCCATATTTTCCAAGGTTAAAGGTCTGCTGTAGCTGCGTGTATCCACAGGCTGCGTGATGTTGATTACCATAAACCACATGGTCGCGGCAATGGCAATGGAAAGCAGCTTCCAGCCAAGATCCTTCGTCAGTAATTCCTGAAATTTTTTCATTCTTTCTCCTGCCGTCCTTTCCAAATGGTTGCAAATGTTTTCTTGCTGCCTTCCTTGCGCGGCTGAGAAATCATATTTTTCAGCTGCTCAGGGGAGAGGTCACGGTAAAGCACGCCGCCCCTTGCCAGAGAGATGGCGCCGGTTTCCTCGGAAACCACAATAACATACGCATCGGAAACCTCGCTTGCGCCGATGGCGGCTCTGTGCCTTGTGCCAAGCTCCATGCTGACCTCGTTGCTGTCCGTCAGGGGCAGAAAGCATGTAGCGGCAGCTACGCGGTTGCGCCGCACAATCACTGCGCCGTCATGCAGTGGTGTATTGTGTTCAAAAATATTGATGAGCAGCTGACTGGAAACGATGGCATCCACAGGAATCCCCGTGCGTTCAAAGTCTCCAAGAGGAACCTTCTGCTCAATCAGGATTAAGGCACCTGTTTTCACAGAACCCATTTTTTCAGCAGCCTTTACAATTTCATCCACGGTTCGTTGTGCAGCTTTATCATCGGTTTCTTCAGAGCTTCTGGCGAAGGCGGTGAAGAATTTTCCTTTGCCCAGCTGCTCCAGTGCCTTTCGCAGCTCCGGCTGGAATACAACGATAACCGCAATGATGCCGACGGAAATGGTGTTGGAAAGAATCCAAAGAATCGTATTCAGCTTTAAGAGCATGGCAACCGCCGCAAGGGCGAAAATAACCAGAATCCCCTTGAACAGCACCCACGCGCGTGTTTCCTTGATCCAGAATATGATTTTATAAATAATATAGGCAACAATGAGGATATCCAGAATATCGGAAATGCCGAGGGATGGCCTTGCGAATTCTGTGATTCCGAGGTTGTCGAAAATGTTTTTGAAAACTTCCATCGTTCACACCCTGTCTATGCTTGTTTTCTCTGTCATGAAATGGTAAGATGTACTTCGTTCGGTACATCAATATGGGCGCAGAAGCCCAATATTTTTCATTATAGCATAAACTATGACAAAGTAACATGAAAAGATGCGGAAAAAATGAAACTTCTTTTCCTATTTTTCCTATGAAAATAGAATGTATATGATTTTTCTATCGGTTTGCTAAAAATATCGAATTGATGTAAAATTCCTGAAAATCATTTCCATGTTTTGGTTGTTTTTGTTTTTGTACAAAAGGCAGAAGGGATTGACTTTGTTTATTTTTTGTGTTTTAATAACGGTATGAAGGAATATTTTTGATATTTTGCCAAAATAAAAGAAAATTCCTTTATTGTTGTCTGACACTAATGCACGTATTCATTTTATATTCTTAAGGAGGAAGATCCAATGGCAGTTAAATTTGCAAACAGAATGAATCTGTTAAAAGGTTCCGAAATCAGAGCTTTGTTGGCACTGACAGCAAAACCCGAAGTTATCTCTTTCGCAGGCGGTATGCCCGCACCCGAGCTGTTCCCTACAGAAGGCGTTAAGGAAGCGGCTTGTAAGGTAATGGATAATATGGGTAGAGTTGCGCTGCAGTACACAGGTACAGACGGTTTTGCATCCCTGCGTGAAAAAATCGTTGCAAGAATGGCAGCGAAAAACGATATCCATGTAAGCATCGATGATATCCTGATTACAAGCGGTTCTCAGCAGGGTCTGGATTTCTCCGCTCGTGTATTCCTGAACCCCGGCGATGTTGTTCTGGTAGAAAGCCCCTCTTATCTGGGTGCAATCAATGCGTTCAAGGCTTGTGAACCTACTTTCGTAGAAGTTCCTACAGATGATGCAGGCATGATTCCCGAAGAGCTGGATAAGATTCTGGCTACAACAGAAAACGTAAAAATGATTTACGTTATCCCCGATTTCCAGAACCCTACAGGCAAAACATGGACTCTGGAAAGAAGACAGAAATTCATGGAACTGATCAACAAATACGAAATTCCCGTTATCGAAGATAACCCTTACGGCGAGCTGCGTTTCGAAGGCGAATTCCTGCCTTCCCTGAAATCCATGGATACAAAGGATCTGGTAATCTTCCTGGGCACAATGTCCAAGATTTTCGCACCTGGTCTGCGTATCGGTTGGGTTTGCTCCACAAACGCAGAGGTTCTGGGCAAATACAACTTCATCAAACAGGGTGCTGACCTGCAGTCCTCCACAATCGACCAGCTGATTACAAATCAGTTCTTGGAGGATAACGATCTGGATGCACACGTTGAAAAGATCAAAGCAGTTTACGTTAAGAGACGTGACGCAATGCTGAAAACAATGGAAGAAACCTTCCCGAAGGAAGTAAAATTCACACATCCCGAAGGTGGTCTGTTCACATGGTGCGTACTGCCCGAATACATGGACGCAAAGGTTATCGCGCCTCAGTGTCTGGAAAAGAACGTTGCTTACGTTCCCGGCGGCAGCTTCTTCCCTAACGGCGGTAAGGAAAACCACTTCCGTCTGAACTACTCCTGCATGCCTGAAGACAAGATTGTTGAAGGTATCACAAAGATTGCAGAGGTTCTGAAAGCAAACCTGAAATAATTTCTGCTTACACAGAGAATCAAGCCCTCCTTTTTGGAGGGCTTTTTTATGCCGAAATTGACAGTCTGTTTCAAGGAGAATATAATGGATACAGTATGAAAAAGGGTGGACAGAGGATAGACAAAGTGGACAGAGTGGACAGGTAAAAAACACGAAAAAATTGCGAAAGCGGACAGGCAAAGGTTGGACGGAAGAAAGGAAAATTCCAATGGCAAAAGAGAATTTGTCCATACAGATAGAATACGAAAAAAAAGAGGGCGGCGTGGTGCTGAAAAAGCTGCATGGCCGCTGTGCGGAGCTGCATGTTCCTGCCAAGATTGACGGACTGCCCGTCATTGCGGTTGCCGAAAGGGCATTTGCGGCAGAAAAGGAGGCACCCCCTGCGGAAATCGGCGAGGAGAAGGAGGCGAGCCTTTCCTTTGTGACGGAGCCGCCTGCCGAAACCGCGGAGGGGCAGGCATTGCGAAGGGTTTTCCTGCCGGATACGATTGCGGAAATCGGGGCGTATGCCTTTTCGGGCTGTGCCGCACTGGAACGGGTGCATTTGCCGGAGAGATTGACGGCGGTTTCCAAGCGGATGTTCGATGGCTGCGGGGCGCTGCAGGAAATTTCCCTGCCGAGGGCGGTCAGAAGCATCGGGGATTATGCGTTTTACGGCTGTGAACGGCTGAAGGAGCTTCGCCTGCCGGAGGGCGTGGAAAGCATCGGGCGATATGCCTTTTATAACTGCCGCAGGATGGAGAAAATCAATATCCCGCTGGCGGCAAGGGAATTAAATACGGGGCTGTTTCTGAACTGCGACAGTCTGAAACACCTTTCCTTCGGGCGTTGCAGACATATCTCCGATTTGATTTCGGGGCTGAACCATGAATTGCAGCTGTCGATTGATTTCCCCATCGAGGGCGGCGAAACGAAGCACGCGGAGCTGGTACTGCCCGATTTTCAGTATGAATATATCGAGGATACGCCGGCAAGGCTGTTCCATCAGGTGAATTACGGCACGGGGCATATTTTCCGCCAGTGCATCGGGAATTCCGAGATTGATTTCCGCCGTTATGATGAGATTTTCTATCTGACGAAGCGCGAGGATGCCGCGGAAACGGTGCTTTTGCTTGCCATGAGCCGCCTGCGGTATCCGTATCGCTTGCAGGAGAAGCACAGGGAGGTCTACCTTGATTATCTGCGGGAGCATTTGCTCTGGGCGGCGGCGTATTTCATGGAGCAGAAGGAGGGGGAAACCCTGCGGCTGTTCGCGGATTGGGGACTGCTGACGGCGGAAACCACACCCGAATTGATTGCCCTTGCGCAGAAAAAGGGGCAGACCGCAGTGCTGAGCTTTTTGATGGATTATCAGCATAGGCATTTTGCCGCAACCAAAAAGAAAAAAACATTCGACCTATAATAATACATATTTTTGATATACCGCAGAACCATGAAATGGTTCTGCAAATGGGGGTACAGGGGAATCATTCCCCTGTCAGGGTGTGGGACAGCGTCCCACGGTTTTAGGGTTATAGGAGGTGAGAAGGCATGAACGAAACACATCAAAACCTCATCCGTATCGGTACGGATATTTTAAGCGCATCGCGTAACGAGCTTTACCTTTCCATGCGCTTTCTTGATTTGGCACTCAGCGGTCTTAGGTACGAAATGAACCTTTCCTCATTGTACGTCGGGACAGACGGCGAAAAGATATTGTTTAACCCGCGCTACCTCGTACAGCGCTATCTGAGCGACCGCGTGCTTGTCAATCGCGCCTATCTGCACATGGTTCTGCATTGCCTGTTCCGCCATCCCTTCCATCTGAACCATCGGGATGAGGAGCTCTGGCACCTCGCCTGCGATATCGCGGTGGAATCTATCGTGGATTCGCTGTCGGTGAAGGCGGTGCGGCTCGTTGTCTCCGATAAACGAAACGAAATGTACGATATGCTCCGCAGAGAATTGAAGGTGCTTTCCGCCGAGGGTATTTATCGTGTACTGGAAGAAAAAAAACTTTCCTTGCAGGAATTCGGTAAGCTACAGCTGGAATTCTGGGTAGACGACCATGTTTTCTGGGAGCATCAGAAGGATGACGAGGACGAGAATAACAAGGACGGAGATAACCAAGATAACAGCAACGACCAACAGCAGGAGCAGGAGGAACAGGACGAAAAGCAGCAGCAGCTGGAGGAAAAATGGACAGAAATCGGGGAAAAGACCGAAACTAACCTCGAAACCTTCTCCAAGGATATGGACGCAGAGGCAGGGGAGCTTCTGCAATATCTGAAGGTCGAGAACAGGGAACGCTACGATTATCGGCAGTTTTTGCAGAAATTCGTGACGCTCAAGGAGGATATGCGCGTGGATGACGATGCCTTCGATTTTATCTTCTATACCTATGGCTTGCAGATGTACGGCAATTTGCCGTTGATTGAAGCACTGGAATATAAGGAAGTGAAGAAGGTGGAGGAGCTGGTGATTGCCATTGATACCTCCGAATCCTGCGAGGGGGAAACGGTGAAGCGGTTCTTAGAGGAAACCTACGCGATTCTTTCAAGCAGTGAAAGCTTTTTCCATAAAATGAACGTGCATATCATACAGTGCGATGCGGCGGTGCAGATGGATAAAAGGATAACCTCCAAGGAGGAGTTGGCGCAGTTTATGGAGGATTTTGCACTGCGCGGCAGCGGCGGTACGGATTTCCGCCCTGTGTTCCAATATGTTGATCAATTGATTGCCGAAAGGGCGTTTCAGAACCTAAAGGGTCTGATTTATTTCACAGACGGCTATGGCACCTTCCCCAAGCGCCGACCGCCCTATGATGCCGCATTTGTGTTCTATCATGAGGATTATACGGATGTCGGCGTGCCGCCATGGGCGATGAAGCTGATACTGGGGAAAGAGGATTTGTCCTTGGGACTGCCGTCTCATGGGCGTTAGGAGGATAGCATGAATATTAAAAAAGCGAAGGAAGAAATCAAATATGCCATTCAGGCGTATCTGGCGAAGGACGAGTTTGGGGAATACCGTATTCCTGCGGTCAGACAAAGACCCGTTCTGCTGATGGGCGCGCCCGGTATCGGGAAAACCGCTGTGATGGAGCAGGTAGCGAGGGAGTGCGGCGTGGCACTGGTATCCTACAGCATTACGCATCATACGCGTCAGTCTGCCATCGGGCTGCCCTTTATCAGCAAGAAGGAATACGGCGGAAAGGAATACACCGTAACGGAATACACCATGAGCGAAATTATCGCATCGGTTTATGATAAAATGGAGGAAACCGGTTTACAGGAGGGGATTTTGTTTATTGATGAAATCAACTGTGCCTCCGAAACGCTTGCGCCTGCCATGCTCCAATTTTTGCAGTGCAAGACCTTTGGGGCGCATAAGGTGCCGGAAGGGTGGCTGATTGCCGCGGCAGGCAATCCTCCCGAATACAACAAAAGCGTGCGTGAATTTGACGTGGTAACGCTTGACCGTGTGAAGAAAATCGACGTAGAGCCTGATTTTTCCGTCTGGAAGGAATATGCCTATCAGCAGGGCATCCATGGGGCGATTCTGTCCTATCTGGAAATTCGCAAGGATCATTTTTATGCCATGGAGACAACGGTGGATGGCAAGCGGTTTGTGACGGCGAGAGGGTGGGAGGATCTTTCTACCATTCTCAAGGTGTATGAGGATATGGATTTGCCTGTAGAGGAAGGACTGATTTATCAGTATTTGCAGCACCGCAGGATTGCAAAGGATTTTGCGAATTATCTGGATTTGTACCGCAAATATCGCACCGATTACCGCGTGGACGATATTTTGCAGGGGAAATATACCAAGCAGGCGGTGACGAAGCTGCAGGATGCACCGTTTGACGAGCGGCTGAGCGTGATGGGACTTTTGCTGAGCAGGCTTTCCGAGGGCTTCCGTGGGGCATACGAGGCGGATTTGACCGTAACGGGACTGCATGGGGCATTGCTGGAGCTGAAGGAACGGTTCAACAGCCCCTACTGCAAGGAAACGCCTTGGGAGAACCTCTTTACAGGACTGGTGGAGGAAAGAGAAGCTGCTTTTGCGAAGGAGCGGAAGGCGGGACTTCTGGAGAAAACGGCGGAGCATGCCTGCATGCGTGAATTGGAGCGGCTGCGTTTCTTCCTTGCGGAGGGCAAGCGGAACGGCTGTCGGGAAAAAGAGGATACGTTTGCGCTGGTGAAGGGACTTTTCGCAAAAGAGGCGGAAGGACGGGAAAACGCCATTGCGGATGCGTCTGCGATGCTGGACAATGCCTTTGCATTTTTGGAGGAAGCCTTCGGCGCAGGGCAGGAGATGGTTATCTTCATTACGGAGCTGACCACGAACTTCTATAGCGTGAAATTCATCAGCGAGAATGGCTCGGAGAAATATTATCGGTATAACGCGGAGCTGCTGTTTGATGAAAAGCAAAAGACGATTTTGCAGGATATTGAGAAGGCGAAAACGGAATTAAATCTTCTGTTTTAAAGAAAAGAAGAAGTTTAAAGAAAAGAAAAAGGCTGTCATCCCTTTTACTGGAATGACAGCCTTTTTGATTGCTTTCGTTTAATATTTGCTCCAATCCGGCTCTGCGGTCAGTGCTGTCCATGTTTCATACTTGGAATCCTTCTGCTCATAGGTGTGGCTGTTGGTTGCCTCCTGCACAGCCAGATAATACCATGCGCCGGGCTGATTATCGGGCCATTTGGTCATGCTGTCCAAAAGGTCGGCCTTTGTTTCGGGCATACGGCAAAGCACACGGTTAATCAGTGTCATTGCCTCTGCTCTTGTAATCGGGGCATCGGGGTGGAAGCTGCCGTCCGTATAGCCGCTTACCCAGCCAAGGGTGGCGGCACGCTCAATTTCCTTTTCCGCCCAATGACCGGAAATATCCGTAAAGCCGCTGTTTTCCTCTGCTCTGCCGCTGTCAAAGCGGGCGCAGATGGCGGCAAATTCCGCACGGGTAATGGGTGCCTGCGGTACAAAGCTGTTTGCTGTGCGGCCCTTGAGAATATTCATGCCTGCCATGGTGGAAACTGCTGTGTTGTACCAGCTGTCCTCTGTTACATCGGCAAAATCGTTGTGCTTGCTGAGGTTTTCGCTGCGCACCTCCTCCTTCAGCAGGCGGAAGAAGATAGCGGCGGTTTCCGCACGGGTGATGTTGCCCTGCGGCCTTACGTTGCCGTCTTTATAGCCTACAACATAAGCAAAATGATTGCTGCCGTTGAGCAAAGCGGGAACCTTTGTCGGCGTGGTTTCGCCGGTATTGTTGTCTTTGTTGTTATCCTTGTCCTTGTTTTCGTCTTTGCTGCTATTGTTGTTGTCATCACTGCTGCTGTGGTGCTTTTTGCCGAAGATATAGGTATAGGTTACATTGCCGCTGATACCGTTTTTTTCGGTATTTGGTGTCACATCCCAATGACCGGGGGTATTTTCATAGCCTGCGGCAGGAATCATAATGGCGGGAACATGGTTTGCATCCAATGTGCCGCTTGCAGAACCATTTGCCTGCGGATGCAGTACAACGGTAACCGTTTTATCCTCTGCGGTATTGCCCGACCAATAGCCGTTTACGATTTTGAAGGTGACGGTGGCATTTTTTGCCCAGTGTGCATAAACGGTTGCCGCACCATCGAAGGTTTGGGTTTTAAAATCAATGGGTTTTTCGGAGGAATTTTCTTTACTGTCATACCATCCAAGGAAGGTGTAGCCTTCCCTTGCGGGGGGACGCAGGGCATCAATATGGTCGCTGTTTGCAGGTACGGGGACGTAGCGTTCGGTAGGTCTGTCCTCCATAAGCTCCCAATCGCCGCCGTTGGCATTAAAGGTAACAATGGGCCACCATTGTGCCACGAAATTCAAGTCAGACTTTATCGTCATATCCTGAATTGCCTTACTGGTGTAGAAGGTGCCTGCTGTGGAATCCTCCGAATAGGCTGCAGGCTTGTCCTGTGTATTCTCCTGCTCTCCCTCTGTATCCTCCTGCTCTTCCTCTGTATCGAGGAGAGATGTTTTATAATCATCCCTCCAACCCTCGAAGTAGCAGGTGTGTGCAAGCTCTGTGACGGGTGTGGGAACGGTATCCTGTTCCTTGGTAAGTGTAGAGCCGTAAGGAACGGTATAGCTTATTGAGTAATCATCTGTATTAAAATGCCCCTGTGCAGGCTGGAAGTAGTCCGCATAGAAGGTTACGGTGCAGGGCTCGTGTGTCCATTTGCCGTAAAGCGTGAGGTTTTTCGTATCATTATCGGTAAAGTCATATTTGCCTGAAACCGGAGTGTCGGTTTGAATGGGGGTATCTGTCGTATACCAGCCATCAAAGTGCCATTTTTCATCATTAGAAGAGGGTGCGGTTGCAATCTTAAAGGTCGGATTTTTGCCGGCACCGCTTTCTTTTTGTTTCTGCTGTGCAGGCAGTTTCGCATCCTCGGGTACCTCTGTGCCTGTTACCCAACGATAGGTAATCGTATAGGTATTCGCTTCGGGGAAGGTATAGGTGTAGGCATAGGTGCCGTCCTCGGTGATGGCATCCGTATTGGTATCGGGGGCGTTATCTCCCCAAGTGCCGGGTGCTTTGTAGCCTTCTGCGGGTATCATATCCTGATTATCTACATGAGGAACCAAATCGGGTGTCAGCGTGCCCTTGCCGTTGCGCAGGGGAACATTGACGGTAATGGTGTCAGTAGCTGTATCTGCATCTGTATTTCCGATGTTATTTTTGTACCAATCGCTTTCCGTATTCCAACTGCCGTTTACAACGGTAAAGGTAACCTTTTTTGTGCCGATTTTCGTCCAACGGCCGTAAAGGAAGGTATTCTTTGTTAGGTTTTCGCCGCTTTCATTATAACGATCTGTGCAGGCGGAATTCTTATACCAGCCGTCAAATTCATACCCCTCTTGGGATGGTACGGCGGGGGTAAAGGAAGCGGTTCCGTCATCGCTCAGTGCAAGGGAAACGGTGGAAGGCGGTGTGGCATCTGCGGGGATGACAGAGCCAATCCATTGGAAATTTACATCAATGGAAGGAATCCAACGCCCATACAGGGTTAAATCACTGCCGAAGGCATCATATACGTTATCCTGATAGGCAACGTATTTTTTCCCGTCATACGTCGTCCAAGTTTTCTTTCCATTCTCCTCATGGTCAATGTTGTCATCCCAAAGACGGTACCAACCGTCAAATTTTAATTTCATGGTGTCGCTTGTGGTTTCATTTTGTTCCGGATTTGTGGGGCTGTGCTTCACACCACGCGCGGCGTGCTCGTGGTCGGGCGGATTGAAATCCGGTGTCCAACGCCCTGCCCATTTATAGTCCACACAGACGGGATCGGTAATGGTAATGACTGCTTTTTCGCCGTAGGCAGTCCCTGTTGTTTTTGCAGGGGGAATCGGCTGAAGGCTGAGTGCCGTTTGAATACTGTCGTTACTGCCGCTACTGTCGCTACTGTCGATACTGGAAAGGCTCAGCTCGAAGTGCCGAAAGGGGGTTGCGGCAAATTGCGGATTGCCGTTTTCATACCCCGTAAAGCGGTAATAATCCACAGAGGCAGTTTCGTTGATGGCACTGCTTGTAAGAATATGGTGTTTCTCTTTCAATTCCTTCCAAGTATGCGAGGTATGCGAGGTAGGCTCTGTGGATTTTTCTTGGAAGTTCTCCACATTGATATGCCGGCGTTCCGCATTTGGATTGACATTTGCGTCAATCTGAATCAGCAGTTCATTGAGCGCCTCATCAATATCATGCACTTGGCTCAAGCCCTTGAAATAGGGTGTGCCATCCAGTGTGTTGGAATTGCCGCAGATTCCGGCCATGGTTTCATTGAATTGTGTACGCTGTTCCTCTGAGGACATTCCGCTTTGCAAGGTCAGCGGACGGAAGTCGCCAAAGCCGAAGATGGTAGCGCCATAATCATCTTTCAATTTCTGTGCCGCTGCTTGTGCCGCCTCGGGGCGGAGATTCTGAACGCCTACGCCGTTCTGATAGGGCAGAGAGCTGGCGGCAACAAAGATGATAAGGTTGCGGTCCTTGCTGTTTGCTTTGTGTGCTTGTGCAATTTTTGCCAACTGCTCTGTGATTTGCAGACCTGCATCCATACGGGAGGCACCTGCGTGCCAAGATACCATTTTATCAACATCAATGACATCCTCTGCATCGGAGATGCTCATAAAGACTTTATCGTAGCTTTCATCGGCAAGATAGCCTTCCGGCATCTGCGGCAGGGTTGTGTTGTCGCCGCTCCACTCTGTCCAACCGCCTTGGGAATGGAATACAGGTGAGCCATCTGCGTTGGTATAATAGCCTGTGTTCAAGCTGGGGTTTTGGGTTACAGATAGCCTTGTGCCGGGGTGCTGACTTGGGATGTATGGATCGGATGAGCCGTTGTTATTGATACGCCCAAAGCCTGCGATTGCCACCCGATGTGCGCCTGTGGTGGGGGCAGGAAGATTTTGCAGCAGACTTTCCATGGAATTGAGAATATCCGCTCGCTCCTGCCCATACTGCGTTGTATCATTTTGCGTATTCATAAAGGCGGATTGCTCTATCAAGAAGATGATATCGCAGGGCTTAACGGTGCGGGATTGGTTATCCTTATCCGTCAGATAGGCTTCGATTTGCGCTGTAATCTGCCCCGTTTCCGCTCCGCCGCTGTCCAAAGCGTGTTTCACTGTGGCGGTGATGTACGGCGTTGTGGTACTTTCCCCTTCTGCCAATGCGGAAGCAGGCAAAAGGGCGAGTATCATGGAAAACACCAAAAGATAAGAGAGTATGCGTGTTTTCATGAGATTCCTTCCTTTCTGCTATGAATGATTTTCGATAAAATTTGCTGTTTTTTGACAATTTTTATTTTATTATAAGGGAAATACCAAGTCAAGCGGCTGCAAATAATTTCGAGTGATTTTGTATGGATCGAACAATCGCTATCAGGTTATTCTTCTGTCTAAATAAGTCGAAGGCCTGCTTTCGACTTTACTCAAAATGCTCCGGATGAAGCCCCGACCAGCCTGTCTGGGGCATAGTCAGCAGACGATAGATATCCTCCTGCTCTATCTCGAAATCGAAGATATCGAGGTTTGCCTTCATGCGCTCCGGTGCGGAGGATTTCGGCAGGGGCAGGACGTTATTTTGCAGGCAGAAGCGCAGACAGATTTGCGCCGGACTTTTGCCGTATTTTTTCGCAAGCTCCAGAACCAAAGGGTCCTCCAGAAGCCGCCCTCTGCCAAGGGGACTCCATGCCTCCGCCTGTATGCCGCGGCTCTGGCAGAACTGTAATGTTTCATACTGCGGATAGCCGGGGTGGAATTCAAACTGATCAATCATGGGGACGGTATTGGCGGTTTTCAGAACGTGCAGGAGGTGCTGCGGCAGGAAATTGCAGACACCGATGGCACGCACGGCCCCTTCATCATAGAGCCTTTCGAGTGCCTTCCAGCTTTCCGTTACCAGCGGCTTCCAATCTGCGCCGGGGAAGGGCAGGGGCCAATGAATGAGGAACAAATCCAGATACTGCACCTGCAAATCTTTGAGGGAGGCTTCAAAGCTTGCCATGGTTTTATCATAGCCCAAGTCCGTTTTCCAGACCTTAGAGGTCAGGAACAGCTCTCTGCGAGGGATGCCGCACTGCCGCAGGGCGTTGCCGACCATTTTTTCGTTTTCGTATCTTCTGGCGGTGTCAATATGGCGGTAGCCGGATGCTAAGGCATCCAGAATGATTTTTTCTTCCTTTACAAGCCAGGTGCCAAAGCCAAGGAAGGGCAGCTCCGTCCCGTTTTCCAGAACAAATCCTTTTTCGCTAATCATGGTTGTTTCCTCCTTACATTTGTTCCAACAGAGCCAAAGCAAGCGCTGTCAGCGTTTCTTTTGTGTTTTTTTCGGGCGCATGCAGAACGATATCCAGTAGCTCCGCAAGGATAGTGCCTAGGATTTTGCCGTGCGGCGCACCGAGTGCCATCAAGTCCTGTCCCGTTAGGGCAAGCGTTTTCAGGGAAAGACAATCCCCTGCCGCAAGGATTTTTTCCAAGGCGGTTTTTGTCTCGGCGTGGGGAGAGGCAGGGCGCAGGATG
>OLRE01002380.1_pt1 | contig 15445 bp, 6 predicted proteins | sample 1672461 | NCBI WGS metagenome assembly OLRE01 (sample SAMEA3136688, study PRJEB25190) | human gut metagenome | biome: human gut; feature: human-associated habitat; material: faeces | place: Austria | collected 2013
TTGTGACCCAAATCAGATTCAAAAACTTAACATCATTATCAGATATAGCGGTGATGCAGACGTTACAGAAACAAACAAAATCCCTGCAAATTATGATATTTCTTCTTTTTATAAAGGAGATAGTGTCCAGTCTGTGGCAGATGATACCGAGGAAGTTACAGATACGGATTCCCAGGATTTTTCTGATGAAAGTTCTTCAGAGATTTCTGGGGAAGATGTAGTTCCGGAGAATATAGAGGATGCGATTGAAGAGATAACTACAGATTTAGGTGGTTCGGAAACAGTCCCTGATGGAGGAAATGAGGAGAACGTTGCGGTTAATAGTGGTTCGACCAGTGAGATACAGGATATTGTGCCAGAAGAGAATCCAGTAGAAGCACAAAGCGCTGTTTTAACATCTCAGGAATACACTTTTCAGGGAATTGGAACTGCTGATGTGCCTTTTGAGGGAACAATAACAGGACAGATTAACAGCCTGAAAATTGACCACGCATTTTTTGGTGGATTATCTTCAAAGGCAACGGTTTCTTTGGGAAATGCAGTATTGGAGTGGTGTGGAGATGGTACTCAACCTATGATTGTAGGGGTGTATCAGTTTGCCAGTAGTGGCGTACATAGCTTGCCGATTGCGGTCAAATATGGCGATAAAATGACATCTATGGGCAGTCTGATTGGTATTGTACAGGCAAGCAGCGGATTTGAAAATGAGACATTAAATATTGGTAATTCAATAGTTAACTATGGAAGCAAAAAAGTGGTACTGTCATCCGCTACTGGTAATGCAGGTATTATCTGTAATACATTAAAAAGCGGAAATATTTGTCTGGATGGCTATGTATTTCCGTCAATAGGATATTCGGTAGCTTCTACAGCTGAATATAATTCAGGTGATGCATTGACAGCAGGAAATGCTGGCGGTGTAGTTGGTGTGATGTGTGAGAATACAGCATTAACAGTGAAGCAGAGTATCACTGTGCCAGATAATATAGAAATTACGTCTGCAAACGGAAATGCCGGGGGACTGGTGGGCTTGATGGGAAAAGGAACCCAGATTATTACAGCAGCAGGTGTAACACTTACAATGACTGGACCAATTGTTAAGGGGGGTATTTCAGCCGGGGGCATAGCTGGTACTGCGACAAATGCGACGTTTACAGGGGATTCTGTTGCCTGGGGTGTAACATCTCCTGTGGCGGCTGGAAGTACCAGTCAGGCCAATGCTGGTGGCTTTATCGGACATTATATATTGGAGGGGACAACTGACTCTACAATGGAAGATAGTTTTCCAAGCTGCATCAGTTTAACTGGCCCTCATGCCGCTGCAAAAGGTAGAAGTGGGAATGCCGGTGGATATTTTGGATACCTGGAGATTTCGGGACAGGGACTTGTGACATATACAATTGCTGGTACAGATAAAGATAACAAACAGACAATTGATTCAACCCATGATAGCGATTCCGCTCAGGGGAATGCGTATGGTGCGGTAGCAGGAAAAATAACCAGTGACAACATTGCAAGTACAATATCCATTAAAAATGTAATTATAACATCTTCTTATAAGGATAAGGTGACTTACCACGGCGGTTTGGTAGGAGAGCTTGGAACTGTTGACAAGAAGGAGAAATCTGTATATTTAGATGCGGAAAACGTTGACATTACAGTAACAAATCCTTATGGAGATGATGGTAAAGTTGGTTTTGGAGGTCTTGTAGGATGTCTGGAACAGGGAAGTATTTTGAAGGCACATGGTGAGGTAAAAGTAGTTACAGCAGGAACGGATCCATGTATCTGGCAGGGAGGCGGTGTTATAGGCCGTGCTGAAGATGGAAGTGTATTGGAACTTTCCGGGCTGACAGATTTGTCCGGTGCCAACTATGCAGGAAATCGTCCTAATGTTGGATGGCTTGTGGGATATCAAAGTAATGCTCTTATCTATGCCAGAGGTGATGGTATTGGTAGCGGGTGGACTTATAAACGCGGCTCTGATACGAAAAAAAATAAAGAATACGTTAATGATATTGCCAATTACGGTCAGGTTATTCGTCTGAATACTCAGGAAGATATAAGTGAAAATGGTTCACATTTAACTCCTGCTCTTATTACAATAGAGGATAATCATACTGTAAAACTGAAAAAGCCTTCTACGCCTTGGAAAGGTATTATTACGTTAAGTTCTGCTGATGATTTTGCATTATTATCTATTATGTGGAATTCAAGAGGGATTTTCTGTGCAGATTCTGAAATTAGAGCTTGGACTGACCTTGGAAACAAGACAATAGAAGTTTCAGCGGATATTGATTTGACAGGAAGCGGTATTGGCGGATTGTCCCGAGATACATATAGTGATACGGCTTATGATGTGTTTTCAGGAACATTTAAGGGAAATGGTCATAAGATCACACTGGCAATTGGTGAAACCTTTGGCTATAAAAAAGATAAAAAGGCTTTTGAAAATCAGGCTGGGTGTGGTATCGTATATGCAATGAGAAACTATCATGCTGCGCAGGGACTTTTTGTAAAGACCAATAAGGCAACGATTCAAAACCTGATAATAGATGGAAAAATTAATTTCAGTAATGCTGTTTCTTCAATAAAAGCCGGTGGCATTGCAGCGTATTCGTTGAGTACAGAAAACAATCCGACTGTTTTAAGCCAGGTAACTGTACAGGAATCCATTTATGCGGAATGTGCAGGAACTAACCTTATGGCTGTAGGCGGGATGTATGGAATTGGAGCTTCAGGAAGCTTGGAATTGAAAACGGATAATAATCTTGTCAATTACGCTGCACCCCAAATTACATTAAAAAATGTTGCAAATCGAGGATCTTACGTACATGCTGGAGGAGTTCTGGGTGAAATTAACTCAGGCTTCAAATTAGCTGTAAATGGCCTAACCGTAGGCAATAGCGAAACAGAAAGCGAGAAGCAAAGCTTCATAACCACAGATGCAAACGATTATGCTTATGTAGGCGGCCTTGTAGGTGTTGTACAGGACAGTAGTAGTGTGAATCACTGGATGGAGATTCGCAGATTAGTGTTTGATGGCTTCAGAATTGAAGCAACCGAAGCTACAGAAGCATGTGGTGGTTTGTTCGGTGGACTCTGGGCAAATGTTGGTGTTTACTTTATGGGGGAAAACGATGATGCGGATGGTGAGTACACCAATACCAAATTAATCGTAAAGAATTCTGTTATCAACGCACCAAATACTTCTGGCGTAGGTGGACTGGCCTATCGCTCCAGTGGAATCTGGGAAATTAGAGATAAAGGAATTGATATACAGGGATTGGAAATTCATGCTAAAAGTGATGTAGGATTGTTGGTTTGCCATGGAGAAGGTGGAAAAGCAAGTATAAGTGGTTCTGATATTCCATTTGGTGCATTGTATCTAAATACTACTAAATATTGGGAAAATTCTTACTTGCTTGCAACAGACAATAATATTTCTGTGTCGCAAGGCGGTATATTTGATGAGTTCGTAGCATACACAGCAACCAGTGCAAATGAGATTACAGCCAATGGCAAAAATGGAGTAATTTCTCTTGCAACGACTTCCTCTGGTAATGGACGTGTTGGAGTAGAAGAGGACAGCCCTAATTGCACAACTTATAAAAACAGAACTGTATATGGACAATCTCATAAGGCCAATGGATGCAGCCGTTATTATTATGATTTGGATCAGTGTCTGTCTGATGTGAAAAGCTCGGGTAATGGCGATAATAGAATGGTTGACACCCAACAGGAATTGTTGCTGTGGAGTGTATATCGTTATGCTAATGACAATATAAAGAATTATTTTGCAAAGAAAAGTGATAACGCACAATTTGGAGACATCAGTAATACAAGGACAGTTGCGGTAATTGGCACCAATCTGAGCAGTACTGAACTTAATTTGGATATGAGAAAGTATAGTTATTATCCAATTAATCTTAACAGTGGAGTCACGATACAGAACGCTAAAATTACATTTTATAATCAGGAAATTGAAAGTGCGGAAACTACAGTAGGAAATAAAACTACACAGGGAATTGAAACTGACCATTCACAGCATTATACGATGCATTGTGGTTTGTTTTTGAGTCAGACTTCTGGTGATACAACAGTATCTGTGGAGAAAGTCTCTTTTTCTGGAAGCATTGGAAAAGTAAATAATAGCAGCAGTGGAATGCTTTTTTCAGGAACAGTTTTCGGTTCTGTTGACAATACCACTCAGCATATTGCTGCGGTATCATTGAAAAAAGTCACATTGGATGGCTTGAAAGTTAATAATTGTGGGGATGACTATGCACCACTTTTAATTAACAGTATGAACAGTTATTCTACTTTGGACGTGGATACTGTTAAGACAGTCAATTATACGTTAGGAACAGCTGTCGCATCCAGCTTGTTTGGAAATATCGGTTCCACAGATTCCAAGCAGATGAACCTTTCTTTTCGAAATATTCTGTTACCAGATAAAAAAGCAGGGGGAAATGATGGTATTTTTTCCCATGCGACCCTGTTGGAGTCTTTTGTACACGATGGAGCATCTTCTGTAGCAACCTATAATTTCTATATGGGTGATGAGTGGAAAAACGGAACATATGCACATGAGGTAACATATGGAAAAGAGATAACGGATTCTACAGAATATGGCGGTATGCAGTTATGGTATTACGATGAGGAAAATTATGGAACTGACAGCAACAGAGTCCATACGGAAACCAATAATTTAATCGGGTTTTCTTCCAGTTCCTATCTGCCTTATGTGTGTAAAGGGTATAGTGAAAATGACAAAAGCCATGAAATTAAGGTGAATCAGCGTGTAGCAGATATTACACATGGCTGTGGTACTTATGGACATCCATATAAAATCACGACAGAAAGGGAAATGACCATTCTATCTGAATATATGGCAACTGGTAAGCCCAGTCAGGATTGGCGTGTTACAATTACCGGCAATCAGTCTGCTCAGCATACTGGTTATACAGACTATGACTATACTGGGGACAAAACCTATCAGTTTGATGGTACCAGATGGGTACAGGTAAAAAATGATAAAACAGATGGCAAAGATAACTGGCAAAAAGTTCTGGATTCAAGTAATAATGAGATAACTCTGGATAAAGATTTTATGCGCCAGTATTTGCTGAATGCATACTATGATCTACAGGGAACAGAGGTTACACAGGGAACGGAAACAGTTCATCAGTTGAACTTAACAAATTTTGGCGGTTTTGGTATTGCCACAAATCCTTTCCGTGGTGTCCTTACCAGTACGACAAATACTACAGTTGTTTTAAGTGGTCCAAGTACCAGCAATGGACTGATTCCTTACAGTTATGGCAGTGTGGTAAAAAATCTTACTGTTTCTTATAAGCTAAGTGAAGGAAAGGGAAAGGAATTAAGCTATGATGGAACAAATAGTTTTGTTTATTATCCGTCTGTTTCCTTCGGTGGAGTAATTGGTTGTGTGCTTGGTGGAGATAATATCATTGACAATGTAACCGTAAATATAGATGCTGGCTGGCTGACAATTTCCGGTGCTAAAAAACATCTGATTCAGGTCGGCGGCTATGTGGGATCTGTCAGCGGTGGTGGCGTGATCTTCCGAAACATACCTGCAGGAACCGGATTGGATACTGGAAAGGTTGAGGGTATTACTGAGGGCAATGCTTATGCCAGCATGTATGTGAATCCATATGTAGGACGTGTGCTGGACGGTTTCGCATTTTATGAAAAGACTTCTGCGAACAACAGCGAACTTGCATCTCTGGAGAATACGGATAAAAATTACAAAATTAATACATTGGAAACAGCAGATACTGGTTGTGTAACATATTCAAATAGTGCGGTAACGGTAAATGATGCACAAGGTCTCTTGATTTTATCAGCAGCTATAAACAGTGGAGCAACATCGGTCGGTAACAATAATGCATACAGTAAAACTCCCAATACGCCTTACGAGACAAGTGACAAAAGTGCAACCTATACTTTTGCGGGAAGTTACGGAAAAATACGAAATGCTGCTTATAGCAATATTGGAGGGGATGTACCAGGAAATGAAGCGACATCTGTAAATAAGGATGAGCTGACAGTGCCTGGTTCCAGTAATTTGCCATATCTGATTCAGAAATATTGCAGTGCAAATGGCTCTGTGTTCAATTTGTCAGAGAGTTCTGGGAAAAGTATCGTGCTGAATAACGGAACCTATGATATGACCATTTATGGAAGCGGATATCAGGGATTGACAGCACGTTACGCTTCCAGTGCAATTTTAAGCGGAGCATCTCCCAATGCGAAAGGGATTGTACCGGAATTGGCTTCTTTTAATGGGAACGACAATACAATTATATTGAATATGCAGGTAAATGAGTATGTTGATGACGATTACCATGCAGCATCTGTCGGTGGTGTATTTAACCTTTTACGTGTGGGAAAAAGTGGATGTTCCGTCAGCAATTTGACAATCAATGGAAATTCCACAGGTTTCGTATCTCTCAGATATTACACAAGTGGAGGAGCAGAAACTCCTGCAGATGAAAACATACTATATAAAAATAGTGTAGGTGTAGGTGGATTTGCCGGTGCTACATCCAGTATTTCTGCTGGCAATGATAAAGATTTTTCGGCAAGTGCGAAATTTGCTGGAATTTCTATACAGAAATTAAATATTTATGGCCCACAAAATGCAGGCGGACTGTTGGGAAGTGCTAAAAAAACGGTAAGAACAAATAAGAATATTGCTGCAACGGGTATAGTTCTTTTGCTGGAACCAGATTCTAAAGCGGCATCAATAGGAAGCCAAATTGAAAATTCTTCATATAAGAATATATCTGTTACAGCACCAACGGCAGCTGGTGGATTTGTGGGATATATAGATAATGATGCAAAGAGTTCTCTTATGAATACAGATACAACAGAGATGATTGTGGGACAGGCTTCTCAAATTGGAACTACAGAAAAAGCACCTACATATGCTGGAGGTGCTTTTGGATACATAAAAGCATCATTATATGTAAATTCTGGTACAGATACCAGTGGAAGTTATAAAAATATGAAACTGCAAACGGTAAAAGCAATTGCAACACAATGTGCAGGTGGATATATCGGCAAAATTGAAGGTACATCTAATATCAATCAGGCCATTTACGAAGGACTGGGTGACAGTTCAGTAAAGGATATTTTTGTAAATTCGAGTAACTATTATGCTGGTGGAATCTTGGGACATTCATCTGGTAATTGTACGATTTCAAAGTGTCAGATAATTCAGGCAAGAATAGAGTCGCATGATAATTCGGACAGTGGAGGTATTATTGGAAAAACTGAAGGAAATAACAATAGCAGTACGATTACAGAATGTACGGTTCAGCAGGTAAGCATTATAAGTGGAAAGGCGGGAGGAATTGCCGGAAGTACTTCAAGTAATCTTACGGTTCAAGGGTGTATGGTACAAGGATCGGATGATGTTGTCTATGAAATTTCGGGACAGCAGACTGCCGGAGGTATTATCGGATTTTCCACTGCATCAGGAAAAAAAATCAGTATAAAGCAATGCAAAGTGAAAAAAATGAAAATGGATTCTTCTTTCTGGGGATGTGGTGGTTTGCTTGGAGACGTGGACTGGAATGCAGGGCTTGATACATTGTTTGTATTTGATTGTGCGATAGAGTCTTCTGAAGTTCATGGAAAAACCAATGATGCAACGGCTGGTGGAATGGTGGGAGATATCCGTGGCAAAATGATTGCGTCAAATCTGTTGCTCAATAATGTGAAAATCCATTCTAATCTTAGTAATAAGGTAGGTATGATAATTGGACTGGTGGATACTAAAACTCTTAATATAGAAGTAGCTGGTATAAGTATTCAGGGAGCAAGTGCATATTACGGCAACACAGAAACTCAATCACTGTCACAGTTATATGGTGTAGTTGATAATAATCAAAGTGTTGCAAATAGGATAAAGGAAAATAGTTATTTTGCTTTTTCTGATTATTCTGGTTCGTCTCTCAACAGTACTACTGTTGGTAATAATTCAGATCTGTTGGTGGCGAATACAATCTTGGACATCGCAGATCCATATGTTGTAACCAGCCCCAAAAATTCTATATCGGTATATGAAAACGATAACGCAACAGCAGAATCGAAATATCTTTATGGTGACGGGGCATCGTGGACGAAAGCAGACGGTGAGGGTGTTACAACGTACACGGTGAAAGCAGAAGAAATTTGGGATAATCGCTCAAAAGACACAGAAGGCCATTATGCATATCGTAATCTGTCTGGTATAAGCAAGTTTGATTTCAAATCTGCGCTCTCTACGTATAATGCGAATCAGACAACGAAAGCCAAAACTGATTTTCCGGTGCTTCAGATTACAGGTGGGGACACAGATAATGTGGTGAACTATCTTGATATTCTTACAAATGGAGGATTTTCTGATGCAAATGCATTGAATACAGCTTCAACTCAACGCGTTACTGTGACTGCAGATGTGTATAAACATAAAGTAGACGGGCAGGGGAATGATAAATTTGTAAAAAATGAAAATGAAAAAGCGGCGCTTGAAGTAAAGGAAGATAGTAAAAAGCAAATCAGTTTTTCAACTACAACGGATTATGATAATGAAAAAGATCGTTTTACATTGCTGACTGTAACATTTACAGAGTTGGAGGCAGATGGAAAAACGGCACATAATTACAGAGTGCTTGTTCCTATTCTTGTTCGCCGTATGCTTGAAATTGATTTTACTGCAACGTTGACTTACGGTACAGATTTCAGAAGTGAGGATTACAGTGAATTAGACTCCCATGTATTGGAAAGCTTTGGAAGCTCTATTACCGGATATCTGACCTATACGTACAATAGTGCGGAGGGGAAATATACGGATTATGGATGGGAGAGTTATATCAATGCTGGTGGTAATGTGGCAGATTCTATGGAGAAATCTGTGCGTTTTACCATGAATACTCCAGCGGCTCTTCCGAAAGGAACTCAGCTGACGCTTGTGGAAGGTTCGACAAAAAGGGCATATTATTATACTGCTGACGGTTCTGAAAAAAATGATGGGAAAGGTATTAATGTTCCAATGAGCAGTTTTACAGATTCTTCAGGAGAAAAATATCAGGCACCAAGCATCGGTGAGTTGATGAATGTAACTGCAACCTCTGGAGACAATAATATTTTTGTGAAAGTGGATGAAACTGGTAAGCCTGAGGAAAGTCCAAAGGATGATGTGACCTATTCAAAACCAACAGTAAAAGTCAAGAACCACAAAGGCGAGTATGAGTATTATCGTCTGGCAGATTCTAAGCTGGGTGAGAAAGGTGCGTACACAATAAAAATTGATGAGAGCGGTCTTAAAGATGATACAACAAGCAAGGTAAAGGAAACCTATTATCTTGTGATCACCGTACCGGAAGGTGCCGGCTCAACATGGAATGGTTCCATACAGACAGCAATGACAAGCAAAATACCATATCAGCTGCATTATCGTACTTTAAAAGATAATAAGGAAGATGGCCATGGTAATACCGCCAGCACTTATGTGATTTCTAGTGGTTATCAGCAGACATTGGAAGAGGTAAATGTAAATGCATTTTCGAAAAAAGTCAGTGCGGCTGATTCAGTTATGAAAGTGGATGTAAGAGATTCCGTTATTTTCCCCAATGATCAGGTATACAATGATTCGGATGAGTTATATCTGAGATTTGTTGGAGGTTTACAGAAAACAGTTGACAAGAGGTCTTCTACAGAGCAGTTCCCAAGTGGAACTACGGGGAAAGCATATTTTTATGTTTATAAAGAAAATGAAAAATCCAGGACATACTATCAATATAAAAGTGGAACCTGGAGTGAGAAGGGAACAGAAGAAGTAGCTGCAGTAAGTTATACTTGGACATCTACCGGGGGAAATATGGAGTTGCCATTGTCAACTGATGGAACGATAAAAAATGCAATTAGCCTACAGGCTGTCCGTAAATTGGTGCAAGGTAACCAAAACACTGGTACAAGTAATTTTTATGTAGAAGTTCGAATGGATGCATCAATTCCAGCTTCAGGACTGGATGTAATTCCAGAAGCTAAAATGAGTGAAAACAGTGGTCTGCCAAACGACTATACGAAACTGCTATATTCCTCTCAGATTTCTACAGAAAGTCAGAGCATTACTTATAGTACAAACCGAAGCATTGTGCCACATACAACGACGGCATATTATCGTGAGGAACCTGCTGGTGCCAAGCTTACTTATGACGCAGATCAGATTGGACAATTGGGAATCAACCTGTTAGATTTGCAGTATTTAGATGGATCCAAAACGCACTCCTTGATTGATACCACTGCAGTTTATGATCTGTCAGCAATGAAAAACCTGGACGAAGCATTGAAAAATTCCAGTGGAATTAAATTTACTTTAAGTCTTTTGCCAAAAAATAAGGAAAGTAGTTTTGAAGATTACCAGACTGCGGCTGAAAATGCTAATGCTTATCTGGATGTGGAATTAAATTCCAAAGAATCAGGAATTGTAAATTATGCAAAGGGAGTCTGGTCCTGGATTGTTCCGCAATCAAGCTACTGGGCCAATAATAATGTGGTAAAAAGTTCAGTTTTTGACGGAAGCCTTTTGACACAATTGATTCGGTTAAAGGTTAATATAAGCAATGTACAGTCAGACGGGCATTATTATTCAAATTATAAAGTTGTACTTAGCGCAGAAATTTTGAATAAAGATGATAATACAATAACAGATACCCGCCAAACAGATAACATCATCTATACCCTTGCACGAATCAAACCGGAGTTTGTACTGCCGTAAAACAATACTGTGAATTGATCAGTTACGATGAGAAACAAAAGCAGGGAAATTGAAAATCATATTCAGAGAAGAATCCTCAGTCAGGATAAGTTGAATTAACAACTTTCTCCTGCCTGGGGATTTTTGTCAGTGGAAAAGTATTGTAACAAATCCTTTCTTATGCTATGCTGTAAACTGGTATTAGCTTAGAACCCGATGTCTTGTACAGCGAGTTTTAACTGATTCAAGCAAGTAGCGAATCGGATTGCGAATATCTGCTTGATTTGTTGCCATCACATATTCTTTTTCTTATCTGTTTTCTTGAAAATCTCCTCTGGAACTGTTATAATAAAACCTACGAATTTACGGAAAAGGTAAAATATGTCAAATAAAGTAGAAATCACTAGAGCCTTTTTCAAACAGGCTCTAAGGGAGGGGGATTTCCGTCTAGCGGCTTCTGATATGAATTACGAGAACAATAGAAACCCAAAAGATACAAATTTATCTTCAGCCGAGATTACGCCGATCATGGTCAGCAGGGTATCCCGCGAGAAGTCTCGTCAGCTTAAGCGGCGGTTCGCGACTGCTATTATCGCGTTATTTTTGACTTTTCTTGCAGTAGCATCCGCTACATATGCCTGGTATATCTATAATACCAGCCGTCATACTACCAATGTACGTATGGCTGCCGGTGCAGGTGTGAATCTTCAGATTAGCAATGCTTATAATGGGACTTACGGTTCCGCAGCAGTTCTGGACAGCTTCGCGGGACAGCTGGTACCTGTATCTACGAACCGGATCACTGGCGGCTTTCAGAAGGTGCTTGGCTTCACGGAAGGCAATAGCCAGTCTGGTCTTGTTGCCAGTATTTTCGGATCGGGGGAGCAGACAGATTATTATCATACCAGTTTATTCCTTCGGACAAATGGTTCTTCTACCGATATTTATGTTTCTAATATCGGCTATGAAGACAGTGATGAAGCGAATCCTATTTCTTCAGCAATCCGTGTTGGCCTGGTGGTTCATCAGCCAGGACAGAATCAGTCCGTAGCTGGGGAATATATTTTTGAAATCAGTGATAAGAAAAATCCGGAAGCGGATTACAATACCGCAACAGGCGAGGAAGGATATGTTCTTAACAGTTCCAGCACGGATGGAAGTACAATATCCTTTTCCCCATATACATCAGCTTCCTACTGTGAATACGATCAGAGTACTGGAACCGTTACGCTGAAAAATAATTCTCTGAAGCTGTGTAACATTTCCGGAGCCGAAGATGGAACCGCCGGAACTCCGGTGGAGATTGAAATCTATATCTGGCTGGAAGGCTGTGATGAGGATTGTACACTTAATCTTTGCAGCCAGACATTACGAAATCTTGCAGTTTCTTTTGCAGGAGTAACAGAGCAATAGTACAAAAGAAAAAACAGGAAGGTGATGCCCGTGAGCGATGATATTAAAAATTTAAAAAAATCCTTTCATTTATCTGTTTTGTGGATTCTTTTGCTTATTGCAGTATTTACAGGTTCCACTTATGCATGGTTTTCTCTTACAGGGCTTTCTTCCACAAATGTAACACCTATGGCTGGAACCATTGGTACAGGAGACACAGTTCTCCTTATTTCTTCCAGTCAGAGCGGTCCCTTTGAAAAAAGCTGTGATCTGATCCTTTCTGGAAATCCGTCTTCTCTGAAGCCTGTTTCCACAGCAGATCTGGAGCACTTTTATAAAGGAACTGTCCAGAATAAAGAGGGGATTACCGTTCTTTATACAAGTGCGGATTCCCGGGTAAATCAGGATGCATTTCATGGCACCGTGTATCTGCAGTGCCAGAATGCATCTTGTAATGTATATTTTGACAAAGAAAAGCTGAATCTTGGAAGTGATGGACAGGCGTTGGCAGCTATGCGACTTGGACTGAAAATCACTACCGTAAAAGGAACTCAGAAACTGATTTTTAAACTGGATGCTCTTGGCTCCACCGGCAGTGCGCAGACCAAAAGAACCATAGCACGAAGTCAGGCGGTTGTTTCTTCTGTGTCTTCCGCAGGGGAGCCATCTTATACAGACGATCCGTCTGTAAATATTTCAGATTATATGGCTCAGGCGGGAGCAAATGAAAATGAATACAATGCGGGAAACCAGTCATTGATGATCTTGGAAAAGGATGAAGTGGCTACCGAATATAATGAAGGTACCAGACCCCGGTAAATATTTCTAAATAGTCTAAAATTTTTATGAATAATACCGTGTAGAGGAGTTGCTTCTCTGCACGGTAAAAAGAAATACTTATCGAACTCTTTTGCAAACTGGCTTGAGTTCCTGTAGAGAGTTGTTTCATATTGTGAAAAAGGCTCAAGTTGGAATGCTTTTGCAAATTAACGCAATGAAGCGTTTGCCATAAAAAAGAAAGCAAGAGAATTTCCCGCTATCTGACCGGGAAGTTCTCTTGCTTTCTTTTAATTATGGGTTTTATTCAGCTTCCGATACGTCTCCCATTCCGTCTCCGGAATTCCGAGTGCAGTCATTGCCTGCTCCATTTTTATTGAGTTGATTATTCGGACTGTGGGATCTATACATACCGCGTAATGCCGATATACATGGGAAAGAAGAAAGCTGACAGGGTATTTAAGCGTCTGCGGAAGAAAAAGGCAGCGAGAGAACCCTGGGATGAATCAGATTTCGCACAGCTTTCCCTGACTCCGCTCATGGGCGGTAACAATGACAAGACTCGGACTGATGATTATGGATGATGGAATTGAGCTTGGGCGAGAGCAGTTGATGAAAGAGTTGGGGATAAAATAGAACCAAATAGCATTGGTGCCAGTCCACAGTACCTATTTCTCAAGCAAAAGAACAACTTGCTGTGTTTGATCAAGGTGTTCTCTTGCTTGCTCTTTTAGTTGTGGGTAAGTAAATATGTTCCAGAACTATCAAATGAGGCTGGTAGAGGGCAGAGTTCTCTGGCAGTTCTTTAGATACACCCGAAAATGCCGGAAAACTCCCTTCCTCCTACTGGTTGATTAGTCTTATATAAGAATCCAATTGCTTCTCTTCCAAATCGGCAATTAAATCTGTAAAAGGAACTAAATTCTCATTTACAGCATACTCTTCCAACGCACTATAATAATTCAGCCTGTTTTCTTTGGCAATCGATATAGGTAGAAAATCATTGGCCATCAGCTGGTAATTCATAAGCAGCCTTGATGTCCTGCCATTTCCGTCAATAAACGGATGAATTCGGACAAATTCTGTATGTGTCCAGGCGGCATATTCAATTGGATTTAACACTTTCTTTTTCCATTCAAGGTCTGCATAGAAATTTTTGATCTGAACATACATTGCATTTCCAGCTGGCGGAGTATGTCCAGCCCCACTGATTCTCACCTCCTGATTTCTGTAAATTCCACCTATCATAATATTCTCTGTTAATATAGCATGTATCTCTTTTACAATACTCTCATCCAGAGTTTTTCTATCATTTATACAGCTTCTTATATAGCGGTAGGCTTTCTTGTGATTTACCACCTCATAAATTTCTCTTAGAGCCTTGCCTCCCACGGAAATCCCGTCTTCAAGAACCACCTTTGTTTCCATTAAAGTAAGCGTGTTTCCTTCTATGGCCGTAGAATTATGGGTATATGTCAACTCAAAATCTTTCTCATAGGAAGACAGTGTTACAGAATCAATTTTGGCTTTCCCTCGATTGTATATGTTTTTCTTTTGTAGCAGTCGGTTTAATTCCATATTTCATGTCACCTCGCAATAAAAACGGATTATCTTTTTGCTTTAACAATATCATACCATATGTTTTATTAATAAGCAAAAATAAAAAAGACTTTTATATCTAAGTTAGCAACCACCAGTTCAACTGGTGGTTGCTAACTAGAAAAATGTCATTCTTTTATTAACAAAAATATCGAAATAATATTGACATATTAGAAAAGAAATGATACAATAAGTTTACACATCTGGGAAAGTTCTTAACAATTCTGTTGCTTAATCCCCACATGTCGAATAAAAATATGGCGGGGAGAGCGGCAGATCAGGCACGACTCCTTTGCCATCAGAAGAAAGGAGCGGTACTTCGCAAGCGTAGACAAGGATCTTAAGGGCGCGAGAGTGGATTTGCTTTTGGAAGTGGATGATATCGCAGAGCTGAAACCAGAACTGGAAGCCACTCTATATGACGTGGAGCCGGATCAGAATTCTGGCTCAAATAAAGTGAGAGTACTTCCAAAGAGAGTGCGTTACTATCATGCAATCATCGATGATCGCAGTCTGAAATCGGGCGAAGAACCGAAGAATCTGAAAAACGTGATTGTAATTTTCATCTGCTCTTACGATCCCTTTGGGCGGGATCGGATCTGGTATACGGTTCAGAACCGATGTATAGAAGAACCGGATGTTCCATACGATGATGGAGCGAAAACGATTTTTCTATACACTAGAGGAACAAAAGGTCAGGTGTCAGTAAAGTATATGAAACAGTTTGAGAGAGATAATATGATGCGAGCTGAGGGAAGAGAAGAGGAGCGAAAAAATACGGAGAGAGAACATGCCCGGGCTGAAAGGGAGTGTGCTCGTGCAAATGCATTGGAGGCAGAACTTAAGCGGTTGAAGAGTAAAATGCTGTAGAGGTTAAGAAAATTCTATAAAGATATGCTGTGA
>OLRE01002384.1_pt1 | contig 15437 bp, 10 predicted proteins | sample 1672461 | NCBI WGS metagenome assembly OLRE01 (sample SAMEA3136688, study PRJEB25190) | human gut metagenome | biome: human gut; feature: human-associated habitat; material: faeces | place: Austria | collected 2013
CCAGCGGTGATCGTTGGGTTTCACATCAAGAATAAGGAGAATTATCATGGACATTTTAACGATTGGTGAAGTTTTGATCGACCTGACCCAGACCGGCAAGGATGCCCGCGGCATCCCTCAATTTGCCGCAAATCCCGGCGGTGCCCCGGCCAATCTGGCGGTGGCTGCCGCCCGGCTGGGCGCACAGACCGCCTTTATCGGCAAGGTGGGTGCGGATGCCTTTGGCCGCTATCTGAAAGAGGTTCTGGCAGAGAACAAGGTGGACGTTTCCGGCATGGCGGTGGATGCAGACCACCCCACCACCATGGCGGTGGTCTCGGTGGATGCCACCGGTGAGCGGGATTTCAGCTTCTACCGCAGCGCCAACGCTGACGTGATGCTGAGCAAAGAGGACATTTCGGAGGGCGCTCTGAAAGCTGCCAAAATCGTCCACTTCGGTTCTGTCAGCCTGACCGCTGACCCCTCCCGCACCGCTACGCTGGATGCCGCTGCCCGCGCCAAAAAGCTGGGTGCTGTCATTACTTATGACCCGAATTACCGTGCCAACCTCTGGAAGAACAAAGAGGACGCCATTGCCCAGATGAAAGCACCCCTGCCTCTGGTGGATATTCTGAAAGTGTCCGATGAGGAGCTGCCCCTGCTCACCGGCACCACCGACTGCGAAAGCGGCACGGCACAACTGGCACAGAACGGCATCCGGCTGATTTTTGTCACCTTGGGTGCAAACGGCGTATTCTACCGCTTTGGGGAGAAAACTGGCCATGTGGCTGGCATCCCCTGCAAGGTGGGCGACACCAACGGCGCAGGCGATACCTTCTTTGGGGCGGCACTTTCCAAGCTTTGCAAGGAGGAGCTGGACACCCTGACCGTGGACAAGCTGGAAAGCATTCTGGCCTTTGCCAACAAGGCGGCAAGCATCACCACCAGCCGCCACGGCGCTATCCCCGCCATGCCCACCCTTGCAGAAGTGGAGGGCTGAACCATGGCAACAAAACAGGAATTTGAGTCCCGGTTTGCCAAGCACAAGGACGAGCTGGAATGGCTGTTCATGGAACTGTACCACAACCGGGAAGGGCTGGAGGTTCTGGAACGGGAGATGGCAGATGCCTACAACGCCCGCAGTGTCGAGCTGAAAGCTCTGGACAAGGCACGTTCTGCCGACCCGGATTGGTATAAGCGGGGCAATATGTTCGGCATGACCATGTACACCGACCTCTTTGCCGGAAATCTGAAAGAACTGGCAAAAAAGCTGCCCTACCTCAAGGAGCAGAAGCTGACTTATCTGCACCTGATGCCCCTTTTGCAGATGCCCCACCCCCACAACGACGGCGGCTATGCGGTGGAGGATTTCGATACCGTAGACCCTGCCCTTGGCACAAACAAAGACCTCGAAAACCTGACCCGTGAACTGCGCAAGGCAGGCATCAGCCTGTGTCTGGATTTTGTCATGAACCACACCGCCAGCACCCACCGCTGGGCGATGGCGGCAAAGGCCGGCGACCCGTGGTTTCAGGCCTATTACCACCTCTACGAGGACCGCACCATCCCCGACCAGTACGAGCAGACTGTGCCCCAGGTGTTCCCCAACACCGCGCCCGGCAACTTTACCTGGTGCGAGGAGATGCACAAGTGGGTGCTGACCACCTTCCACGACTACCAGTGGGATCTGAACTACGCAAACCCGGCAGTGTTCGTGGACATGACCAAGAGCATTCTGCATCTGGCAAATCTGGGCGTAGAGGTGTTCCGCATTGATGCCGTGCCCTACATCTGGAAGCAGCTGGGCACCACCTGCCGCAATCTGCCGCAGGTGCACACCATCGTGCGGATGCTCCGCATGGTGCTGGAATGTGTCTGCCCGGCGGTCATCCTCAAGGGCGAAGTGGTCATGGCTCCCAAGGAGCTGGCGGCTTACTTCGGCACGCCCGAAAAACCGGAATGCCACATGCTCTACAACGTGTCCACCATGGTCAACCTGTGGGGTGCCCTTGCCAGCCGGGACACCCGGCTGCTGAAAGCGCAACTGGATGCCCTCCACGCCCTGCCGGACAACTGCTGGTTCGTGAACTATCTGCGCTGCCACGATGACATCGGCTGGGGTCTGGACGAGGCGGTGGAAAACAAACTTGGTATTGACCCGCAGAAACACAAGGAATATCTGTACCACTTCTACGAGGGCAATTTCCCCGGAAGCTGGGCAAAGGGCGAGCTGTACAATTACGACCCTGCTACCGGCGATGCCCGCAGCTGCGGCACCACTGCCAGCCTGTGCGGCGTGGAGCAGGCACTGGAAAAGGGCGATAAAATTGCACTGGACTACGCGGTAAAGCGTGACCTGCTGCTGCATACTGCCATGGCGTTTTTGCAGGGCTTCCCCATGCTGAACTGCGGCGATGAGATCGCACAGCTCAATGGCTGGGATTACAAAAACGACCCCGACCGTGTGGAGGACAGCCGCAATTTGCATCGCACAAAATTCAACTGGGAGAACGCAAAGCAGCGCACCCGGAAGGGCACGCTGCAAAACGCCTTGTGGCAGGGCATGGAGCAGCTGCGCCAAATGCGTGCAGACCCCTGCTTTGCCCCGGATGCGTGGGTGACCACTTGGGACAGCCACAACCCCGGCGTGCTGGCGCTGGTGCGCAAGCGCGGCGAGGAAACGCTGGTGGGACTGTTCAACTTTACCGAGTACCCGGCAGGGGCCAGTCTGGACGCTCTGGGCGGCGAGTATCACACCCCGGAGGGCACTTCCGTCTGGCTGGCCGATGTGGAGCTGGAACCCTATCAGGCGCTGCTGGTAAAAAACAAATAAGTAAAATGGGTCATCCGGCTCTCTCTTTTCGCCAAAGTTTTCATTGCGTTTTCTTGCACCCTGCCGAAAGTGGCGTGCTCTCGAAACTTTTTGTTGACACGGCTCGATTTTTGTGGTAATCTATCCCAACAATTTAATATAACATATTTACTTAGAGTTCCAGCTCGGCTCCCGAAGGAGCCGGAGCAAGTTTTTGACTTTCTATCGCTACATAACGAACCCGAACCAAGGCCATCCCGGAAGGGGTGGTCAGGTTCAGGTTGTTGTGTGGCGATTTTTTATCGCCAAATCAATACCGCACCTTGACAACCGCATGACCGTCTGCATGGGATACCCGGCGATGACCCCCAAGAGGGAGAGCCGGAAAACGCCGCTGGAAGGGGGCAGGAAATCCATGCAGGGAGAACGGCAACTGCCATCCACTCACCTCATATGTTCAAAATGATATGCTCCCTATAACAGAGGCACTGAAATAGGGAAAGGGTTAAAATGAGCAAACGAAAAGAGATCGATCCAGAGTTTAGAATCCGGCTCATTGAAGAATGCCTTGCAGGGCGAATGCGAGGACGAGAGGCTGCCAGACGAGCAGGTGTTTCTTCCACTGCAATGCGAAAGTGGATCAACTTGTGCAGCAGCCCCTTCTTTTTGTTTACTTATGCTTTTTTAAGTGTCACACCATACCGGCGTTGCTGCGCTGATCAGGGTCCGAGGGGTCTCGGTAGCTTGGTGTCCTGTCCTGCTCTCCTACTGCTTTCCATGGGTGGTAAGCTGGGATCTCCTCCGGAATGGGGCCGAAGGGGTTATCTTCCTGTTCTCCCAATCCAGCCTCCAGGGCAAAGCCGAAGCGACAAGGCCGATCGTCGATGCGATATGTCGGCAGAACATCTGGGCCGCAGCTGCTGTTGCCCAGACCCCGGTGGGCGTAGTCCAGATGCACATACAGGGCCTCCGGTGCAGGAAGCTCAAAGGGATGCCGGGCATTCCACAGCTGCAGATCACTGTAGTGCACTGCGCTCATGGCCATGGGGCAGGCGGCCTCAAACCGTACAAAATCCGCACGGTCCGGGTCTGTTAATCGCATACTACGAGATTCCGTATGAAGTCCGTATTCCTGAGGCCGTAGATAAAACGGCTGATTTCTCACATCTTCGCTGTAAACTCCCATGCGCCCGCCGCACTGGCGATCAGGATAGGTTTCTAACGGTCCCTTCCCATACCATTTCATAGCCGTAAACCGCACGGGAAGAATTGCCGTCATCCCGATTCGCCCCGGAGACAGCATATCTGCCGGAGATTGCACGTTGCAGTCAATAAATATACGATTTTGTCCTGCCTGCCATAAACCAACGGTAACATAGAAACTGTCCTTCTCCGTCTGGTATGCGGTGGTGTAGGTCAAAGACGGCTCTTCTACCCCGTTCCCCTGCCGGACTTCCAAACAAGTACGTTTTGGATGATCATACTGCTTTGTAAACCAGTTCTGTTTACCCAGTACCAGTGGGCTGTGAGCATCGTTGTCTGTGGGGGCACGAAAAGGGGTGAAGAACAGATCGTGCAGTAGCACACCGGATACGTTGTCGACCTGAAGTGCTCCGGTTTCTGTATCCAGCCGAAGAGTCAAGTCACCCATCTCGCCCACCAGAAGAGTTCCCTGTTTTGAGAAATGAGCTGTGACCTTTTCTGTCACAAGAGCCGGGTGACATCCCTTTTTCCAAAGGAACTGCTTCCATCCGCTGAGGCCGCATCCCGCATGGGCCGGAGATTTCTCCACGAACAAGAACTCTAGAATCTGTTCTCCCGAAACCTGAGGAATATCCTGCAAATCGACCTTCCACACCACCGACTGTCCTGCAGGGCAATCCGGCAGAGAGAGCTCTCTGATTTCCCGACAGACACCATTTTCCAGCAGGCGCAGTTGAGCTGCAAAATCTCTCAGGTTCAGCTGCTCACAACGGTTTTCCAGAACAAAGATTCCATTCCGGAGGTCCTTCACCCGAAGGTCGATGGGCTGGTACACCGTCTGAACTTCCTGTAGCTTAGGCGTAAATCGACGATCGGGTGTTGTCAGTCCATCGATGCAGAAATTGCTGTCATGGAATTCCTCGCCAAAATCGCCGCCATAGGCATACCAGGTCGTTCCATCCGGGTTCGTCTGGCGCAGACCGTGATCGCACCACTCCCAGATAAAGCCGCCCATCAGATTCTGGTGTTCATAGATTTCTTTCCAGTAATCCCCCATGCTTCCGCATGCGTTTCCCATAGCGTGAAGGTACTCATTGGTCAGAAAGGCCCGATTGGGATTTGCTTCTGCCCGTTCCCTCATGTTCTGAGGAGAAGGATAGGTCTCGCTGTCCATATCTGCAATCTTGTTCATCTGGCGCTTGTGGATCAGACGGGTGGGGTCCGCAGTGCGGCAGTAGGATGCCGCCAGTGCCACAGTCTCTCCATAACCAATCTCATTGCCGAGGGACCAGCAGAAGATTGATGCATGGTTTTTATTGGTTTGAACCATGGCAGCCTGTCGGTCCAGCACACGGGGGAGCCACCGCATATCGTTGCCGGGCAAAAGATTCTTGCGGTAAGAAATGCCATGACTTTCCAGATTTGCCTCATCCATTATATAAAGGCCGTATTCATCACAGAGCTCATACCAGCGTGGAGTATCGGGATAATGCGCACAGCGAACCGCATTGATATTGCATCGCTTCATCAACTCAATATCTTGGCGCATGCTCTCTTCGGTGATGGCATAGCCGGTGACAGGGTCGAACTCGTGTCGGTTCACGCCTCGCAGCTTGACGGGGGCACCGTTGACTCGGAATACGCCTTCTCCATCGATCTCATAATGGCGGAAGCCGAAGGGCACGGTGGTTTCCTCCAGCTTTTCTTCTCCCAGAAAAGTAGACAGTCGCACCTGATACAAATAGGGTGTCTCCGCCGACCAGAGGTGCGGCGTTTCCACCTCCAAATGCCCATACGCTGTTGCGGTGATGCCCGCCGGAATCTGCAATGCGCCATCCAACCAGGCCGGATCAAAACCACGCTCTTTAAATACCGCTTCCAGGCTGACCTCCTCAAAACGATCACTGTCGTTGCCAGTCTTCCCATTGCAACTGCCCACTGGACACGCCTCGGCATCCAGCAACTCCACCTCTACCCGGATGCGTGGAGCACAGCGATGGCTCAAATTCAAAATTTTACTTTCGGTATGCAGAACTGCCTTTTCCGGCGTTACCTCTGCCCAGAGATAGCTGTCCAGAAGGTGCAGCTCGTGGATTTCATACAATTTAACGCTGCGAAAGATTCCAGACAGCCTCCACATATCCTGACATTCGAGATAGGAACCTGGGCTGAACTCATCCACCCGAAGCAACAGTATGTTCTGCCCAGGCCGTACAGCATCGGTCAGGTCTACCTCACAGGCAGTGCGCCCGTTTTCCGCATAGCAAAGAACCTGCCCATTCAAAAAAACAGTTACAGCAGAGGAAAAACCGCCGATGGATAGGATCATCCGGTGGTGCACGGTAGGAACTTCCAGAGTCAAATCTTTCCGGTAGATGCCAACCATCCCCTGTCCCTCCGGAATAAAAGGCGGCTCCAGCTTGTTCGCATCTGCCCCGAAGGCATAGCGTGTGTTGATGTATTTGGGCTTATCGAAGCCCTGCAGCTGCCAGCATCCGGGCACAGAGATTGCTTTGGGCTTTGGCAACGCCCCAAGCTGTTCCGGGGTCTGTGTATCGGCATCAGCACGAGGAATCAGCGCAAAATCCCAGACTCCATTCAGACAGTGTTCTTTCGTTCGGGGAAATCGGTCAAACCGATAGGGCATTCTTCCGACTGCGTGCGTCCAGACATCCATAGTAGTTCTCCTTCCTGTAGGGCCTTCCGGGGCCATTTCATCCCGGCATTCGGGCATGTTGCTTACGGTAATCGCTGGGTGTGACTCCTTCAATGGATTTGAACAATTTGGTGAAATGCGAAAAGCTGGAATATCCCAGTGCGACAGCCAGATCGCCCACGGGCATATCGGTGCCCGCCAACAACTGTCTTGCTAGATTGATGCGTTTATTCTGGATATAGTCGTTCAAACTCTGGCCGGTCTTGCGCTTGAATAGCCGGGCTGTGTAGTCCGGATTCAGGTAGACGGCCGCTGCAATATTTTCTCGCGTCAATTCTTGATGAATATTCAGTTCGATGTATTCCTTGATTCGGCGGATTACCTGTTCCTCGCCGGGCGAGTGCCGCAGCAGTCTTTCGGTCCGAGCAAGGTTGCCCTGCACCCACGAAAGAAACTGCGGCAGCGATTCAAACACCGGTTTCGCTTCCACAAGTTCTGTTGCCTCCGGGCAGCCTCGCTCTTGTAGCGTGCAGTGGAGCGCTTGTATCAAGGTCTGTGCAATCCACTGCATCCGTTCCTGTGCTGCCTTGAGGGACAGCCGGTTGAGTTCGGTGGTAATCTCTGCCTGCACAGTCTGAGCATCTTCCTGCAAAAGCAGGGTCTTCCAATGTCGGATCCGGGCCTCCTCCGGGCTCTGCAACTCTTTGTGAAGGCTCGTTTCCCACTGTTCCAGCGCATCCGCAGTGGAACAAAGTCCCAGAATGCTGCTGGACACGGCAGGCGAGACCTTTACTGACTGCTTCAGCATCGTCTTGCAGGCCAGACCCAATTCTTCCCCGAAATGCGCAGCCGCAGCAGGTTCCATTCCAGCGCTGATGAGCAGAAAACTCTGTCCACTTCGGCGCTGCAAAGAGGTCCAGCCGGTACCGGTTTTATCCCAAAGCTCCTTGGCAATATTGCACACGCCGTATCCGAGCAGCTCCTGCTCGCTCTGCGGCAATGCAGCAGGCATCTGCACCAATACCCGTACCACCTGCAGCGGCGCACTGACATCCAGCTCCAGATCATACTTCTGTGCACAGTTGAAAAGAGATTCCGCCGTGGATAGGATGTTTTTTTCTAAAACGTCCTGCAAATACTGGTCTCGGCGCAGACTGCGCCCGTTTTCATAGGCGCGGCGGGTCCCGCGCATACTTTCCTGCGTCTTCCAAAGGTTGAGCGCATGTCGGATGGATGCTGTAAGCTCTGCCGGTGCAATTGGCTTGAGCACATACTCCACACACCCCAGCTCCATCGCTTTCTGCGCCATGGGAAAGGATTCGTGGCAGGTCAGGATCACGGCCTCGGTATCGGGACAGGAGGTCTTCATCCATTCCAGCAGCTCAATGCCGGACATCCGGGGCATTTCCAGATCACAAACCAGAACCTGTACCGGTTCCTGGCGAAGGATCTTCTGCGCTTCCACGCCGTTTGCGGCATCCAGCACCCGGTCCACATCAAGATTTTTCCAGTTGATCGAGCGTCGGATGGCTTGGATTGCAAGCGCCTCATCATCTACAATCAGAACGGTCGTCACAGTGTTTCCTCCTTTTCCGGCAGTTCTGTGCCGTAGTTCAGCGGCAGAATCACGCTCACATGTGTGCCGCCGTCAGGCCGATTTTCCAAGTGAACTTCCGCTTTGCCTGCATATAGCAGTTCCAGCCGCTGTCGGACATTAGCGATTCCGATGTGGACCCGCCCATCAAAAAACGGTTGCGCCTTTTGCTGCAGAACCTGCAGCACCTCATCCGAAAAGCCAGGGCCATTGTCCAGCACTTCCAGCCATAAGTAGGTTTCCCCCTCCCGGTTCTGCATCGAGGCGCGGATGTCGATTTTGGCTTCCCTGCTCATATTGCGCGCATATTTCACCGCATTCTCTGCAAAGGACTTGATGACCGAAGGAGGGATGCGTGCCTGCCGCAGAAAGGCCGGGACGGAGATAGTGTAGGAAAAGGCATCGCCGAATCGGAGTTTCTGGATGGAGAGAAAGTCATCTGTGAAGCGAAGCTCCTCTTCCAGCAGAACAAAATCATTTTCTACCTGTGCCATAAACCGGAAATATCGGTTCAGGTAAGTGGTCAGAGCCAACACCTGCTCAAAATCGCCGGTAAGGGAGGCATTGTAAACCGCATTAAAGCAGTTGCCCAGAAAATGCGGGTTGATCTGCATCTGTAGATTTCGCAGCTGGCTCATCTGCTTTTCCCGTAAGATCTGTGTCTGACGCTCCTGCAGCTCAGAGATCTCCTCCAGCGTGAGGTTGAAGGTCGTACCAATGGTGGAAAACTCTTGCAGCATTCCGCTTGTATCCACCCGGACGCTCAAATCTCCCTGTCCGGCTTGGTGCATGATCTGTGAAATCCGATCAATGGGTTCCACAATTTGCAATCGGGCAAAACGGTACAGCAGAAAGAGTGCAGCCAGCAGCAAGAGCGGAATCACCATCATCAACAAGCTGAGCCAGACGATGCCATTTGTAAGACCGGTGCGCACCAGCCTGACCCGGAGTTCAAAGCCGGTGCGCCCGATTTTAGCCGAAAAGCAGTTTTCCGAGCCGGCCTCCACTCCTGCAATCCGTTTGTTGTTCAGGTAGAGGCTGGTCTCCGCATACTGGCTGCTATCCTCTGCAAAAGGAACCGTCATCAGTTTCACTGGATCCAGCAAAAAGCCGAAGTAGGCATCGTTCATCTGATAGCTGTACAGAAGATACTGAGCGGCCTCATCTGTGTAATACTGCCATGTGCCGGTGGGGTAGTCGTCCAGATCTTGGCAGATCGTCTCAATAGCATGATTCACCTGTTGACGTTCCATAAGACTTTGGCCCTCTCCGCGAACCATTAGGACTGCCCCATGTGCAAGAGGACACAGAAATTCTGCACTCATGCTAGGATACTCGATCACGTCCACTGCCATCCGCCGAAAGACCCTTGTTGTGGCAAACACACGCTCTGCCTCGGATGTCAGATACTGCATATAAATGGTATCGTTATCCACTGTCGTAAAGGTCTGCACATTCATTTCGATGGCGTTCAGATTTGTTTCCAACTGATCCGCATAGTTCTGCAGCGCCGCCTGATCCAGCTGGGTCACCTGGCGGTTCAGATTGTATATACTCAGCCCGCAGCAGATGAGCATCAGGAACATCAGAACCAGAACCGGGATACTGTAGAACCAGAAAAGCTTTTGATGGACGGATGGTCGTTTCATAGGCACAACTTCCTCTGAAAGCACCACAAAGGCCCGGCAATCTTGTTTGCCAGACCTTTGCGGTACAATATTGATTATTCTTTCACGCCGCCGATCACAATTCCTTTGACAAAATAGCGTTCAAAGCAGGGGAACACCGCCAAAACCGGGATGGCAACTGCCGATGCAATGGCCATACGGACACCCGATGTGGGCAGATTGCTGACCGCAGCCATCATCTCACCAGCCGCTTCACTGTTGTTTTTCAGGAACTGGATGTTTGCAAGCATATCGTTTAGGACATTCTGAATATTATAATACCGCGTATCAGTCAGATAGTACAGACCATTGTTCCAGTCGTTCCAGTATGCCATGAAGATGAACATGCCCAGCGTTGCGATGATGGGCAGTGAGATTGGAATTACGATCCGCCGAAAAACCTGAAACTCCGTAGCACCATCAATGAGGGCCGCCTCGATCAGTGGTTTGGGAATGCTGTTGCTGAAGAAGTTCCGTGCCAGCATGACGTTGAAGGCATTCATCAACAGGCCGGGAATCAGGAGGGCCCAATAGGTATTCTTGATGTGGAACACCTCGGTGTAGACCAGATAGGTAGCCACTAGGCCGCCGTTGAACAGCATGGTGAACAACACCAGAAAGTTCAGCACCTTCCGTCCCGGCAGATTCTCGCGGGAGAGGGTATAGGCCAGCATCAGGGTGATTGCCAGACTGATGGCTGTTCCCATTACTGCGATGACAATGGTCGTCAGATAGGCCCGTCCGATGATGGCACGGTTTCCCCACAGATATTCATAAGCAGCCAGGCTGAACTCCGAAGGAATGAAAGAATAGCCGTTCCGGGTAATAGATTCCTCGCTGGAAATGGACGAAGTGAACATCAGCACAAAGGGCAGAATGGCCGAAAGTGACAACAGCGCCAGCACAACGTAGGAAACGACCGTCACCCCGGAGACATGTTTTTTCTTTTTTGTTGTAGTATCCATACTCAGAACAGGCTCCCTTCCATATTTCTCTTTTTCACCAGCCAGTTGGAGAACATCACCAAAATAAAACCAACAATAGACTGATAGAAGCTTGCAGCCGAAGACATGCCCACGTCGCCTAGTTTCATCAGGCCGTTGTAGACATATGTATCAATGGTGGATGTAACGCTGCTCAAAATACCAGACTGCATCGGAATCTGATAGAACAGACCAAAGTCCGAATGGAAGATACGTCCTACGCTTAGCAGCGACATCATAACGATGGTAGGAGAGATCAGAGGGATGGTGATTGAGAATATTTGCTTTAGCTTCCCGGCACCGTCCAGCTCGGCTGCTTCATAGAGAGAAGAATCGATACCCACCATAGTGGCATAGTAGACGATGGCGGTGTAGCCCGAGCGCTTCCATAATTCCACAAAGGTCAGGATAAAGGGCCAGAATTTGCTTTCCATATACCAGGAAACCGGGTCTTTTCCCATTACTGTGAGAATATGATTGAACATACCCGTAGTGGGGCTCAGGAATGCATATACAAGGTAGCTGGCGATGACGTAGGAAAACAGGTAAGGTAACAGCACCGAGGTCTGAAAAAAACGGTTCCAGAATTTGGACTTTACCTCATTCAAGAACAATGCAATAGCAATGGCCATTACAGTTTGCAGCACGATAAAGAGTAGATTATAACCGATGGTATTACGGGTGATAACCCAAGCATCCTTGGTGGCAAACAGATACTTGAAGTTTGCCAAACCGCACCAGTCACTTTTCCAGATTCCCTTGGTATAGTTGACATTGCGGAACGCAATGCTCAAGCCAGCCATAGGGAGATAGTTGTTGATGAGCAGATACAGCAATCCGGGCAGCGCCATCAGATACAGCGGGAGGAACTGCTTGATCTTCACTTTTTTCTTCGGGACGGTAACGGTCTTTTCCATAAATACCACCTGTTCTCAAAAATCCCCTGCCGGATCAGGGCAGGGGATCGTGTTTCACGTGCTGGTTCCCTGTATTTCGCGGTTAGGAAGCGCCATTCTCTTTCTTCCAGTCAGCGAACTGGGCAGCCTTTTCATCGATAATCTTCTGCAGACCGGCGCTCTCCAGTTCCTTGAGGAACTTGGGCAGATTGTCGTCGATGTCGATGCAGCCATAAGCAAGTGCATTCAGATACTGATCGCAGACATTCGTTACTGCCGTATACTCGGTCTTTACCGGTGTCACATCGTAAGCGAAGCCCATTGCCTTACTCAGCATGGCGCTCTCATTCATGGCGCGCACCTGTTCCGGGAAGTCCTCTTCTGTGCCGTCCCAGAAGTAAGCGCTCAACTGGTCACCGAAAGCGAAGCTCCAGTTGTGGAAATAGCCACTGGTAGAAGCGTCCACTCCATCAGCAAAGGTGATGATACGGTCAGAGCCCTCCTTCAGCTTATAGTGGACACCTTCCAGACCCCAGTCCAGCATATTCAGGAAGGTGGGATCCGAGTACATCATATCCAGCACCTGCATGGCAGCCTCAGGATTCTTGCTGTTGTTCAGCAGACCCCAGCCAAAAGTGTTAACCTTAGTGGTGTAGGAGAATACCGTGTTCAGTGGGATCACAGTCATGTCACGGCCGCACTGATTGGTCTTGTCCTGTGCAGTGCCAGGACCAACAGTACCGTAGAAGCCCAGAAGCTTTCCAGCCTTGATCTGCTCTGCAGCAGTGTCAGATGTTGTCAAGATATCAGATGCAATCCAGCCCTTCTTGAACCACTCGCGATGTTTTTCACACTCGATGCGGAATTCGTCGCTGGCAAACAGATCACGGATCTCGCTATCCTGACCGTAATTCATCAGAACGCCAAAGTTGTCACCCAGCGAATCAAAATCCGCATAAACGAAGGTTCCGGTGCTCTCCAGACGCATCATGGCCATATCCGGCTCACCCGCATGAATGGTCTCGAACATCCCATCTAAATCATCGGTAGATTTGATCGTAGCAGGATCAATCCCATACTTTTCCAGAATATCAGTACGCACCACAATACCGCCCTGATAGAACAGTGAGCGATTGACCGGCACCTGATAAGTCACACCGGACACCTTACCGGCCTGCAGATAATCTCCCAGACATTCCTGAATATCCGTACCGTATTCATCCAGCAGGTCATCCAACGGAAGCAGTGCACCCTTGGCCACAAAACTGGAAACGTTGCGGCCCCAGATCAGAGCCAAATCAATCTGCTCACTGCCAGCCATCACAAGGTTCAGCTGATTGTCATAGGAACTATTGGGTACTACCTCCAGCTGTAAGTCAATGCCCTTTTTATCGGCTACATAATCGTGAATGGCTTTAGACACCTTTTCCTGATCGGGTTGGACTGAGGACAGAGGGTAGTACATAACGACCTTGGGCATTTCGCCGCTGGCAGCTGCCGAACCGGATGCCGTCGAACTGCTGGTGGAGCTGGACGAACCACCGCAGGCAGTCAGACCCGCTGCCACAGCAGAGATACCCGTTGCCTTCAGAAAATTCCGGCGAGAGATCCATTTCTTCATGATTGTTCTCCTTCTCATGTATCTTCCCACCCCCTTCCGAGCGTGGAAAATAAGACATTTTGCAGGAGCGGCCCATTTCCTCATCGACGCTCGCTTCTGCGTTTCCTGACACTAGTATACCCCTTCTTTGCTCTTTCCCGCTAACGCAATCTGCAGGTAGATTAGCGAAAAACGGACTTTTGAAATTGCTGGCAACCTATAACCGCTCCGGCAGGGGCGAATCCTTTATGGCCCATTAGAAAGCACGAGATTTCTGATATGCACCCTAGCTCTTGAACGGTAAAGCGAAAAATCCGAACCCTTCTCCTACCGGAAAAAGGTTCGGATCTTGTTTTGATGCCGTTACAAAGAGCCATTTTAGCGGTACAGCAGATAAGTCTGCTCCCGCTGGGTCAGCCGTTTCAGGCCATCGTACAGTTCCCGGCGCGATTCCTGTTCTTCCATAATGGTCTGCGGCTGCATGGCGTAGGGGTCGGCTGTGGCTTCGATGCGCCGCAGCTGCTCTTCTCCCGGCAGAACATCGTCCAGCGAAACACGCTGGTAACAGATACCATCCTTGTCCTCCGTTGTCCTCCGTTACCATCCACTGTTCAAAAGCGGCAAAGGCTTCCCGAACCATATCCATCATGGCGTTGCGGATGGCCGGAGCCGCGTAGATCAGGAACTTCATGTCGCGCGCCGCATCGAACTTCGGCACAGCTTTCCATAAGCCCAGATTGCCCGCTTGTTTCAAATCGTCCGTGTCAAGGTTCAGGCCAGACTGTGCCAAATTCATGCTGCAGAAAAGGTCATTTGCCACCTTGCTAATAAAGGACTTGTTGTTGTCGATCAGGCTGTCCAACGCGGTTGCATCGCCTTTCTGCGCCAGCACACAAAGCTGTTCATTCATCTGCTTCATGGGCGTTTTCCTGCTCTGTGGCAGACCGCAAGATTCCCAGCAGACCGTTCCGCAGCTGTTCCAGTGCTTCCGGCGTGGCTCCTTCCATGCCCGAAACACTGACTATTCCCGGACAAGCTGGAGCACAGCACCACTTCCCTCATCCTGAAAAGCACCAAAACCGCATCCTCCTGCCGCACCATCTTCATGGCCTCTGCCTTGAAAGAGGAATTGAAGAAGTGGCTGAATCAGTTGGCGGCAGACGAGATGAAAGACCCTGCACGTTACCATGACAGCGGAATGTTGTTCCGTTTGCCCAACGGTCTGGCGGTGGAGTCTGTGCTGATTCGCAAGAAGTTCCTCAAATGGTAGGATACCCACCCGGAGTTCCCACGCATCGTCGCATCGTCTTTCACGGTCTGCGCCATTCCAGTGCCACCTATCAGCTGATGATCTCTAGCGGCGATGTGAAGGCCGTTCAGGGCACCACAGGACACGCCACGGCGGATATGTTGGTGAACACCTACGCCCATATCCAGCAGTCCTCTCGTGTAGAACTGGGCAGGAAGTTCGAGGAAGGGTTCTATGCTAAACAGGAAAGCCCCAGCCCGCAGGCGAACCGACCCATCTCTATGACTGCTCTGCTGGAACTGCTGAAGAATGCAGCCCCCGAAGTAAAGGCTCAGCTCCGTCTGGCTCTGTTGACTTGATGCAAAATTTACCACGCATATCAAAGTAATTCCAGCCCATGCAGAGGATTCCTATGAAAACGCCAACCGTGCATCGACCGTGCAGACCCCGATTTTTTTGGTTACATAACAAAAAAGAGCGTCAAATCATACGATTTAACGCTCTTTTTGAGTGCACCTCGCGCACTCATATCCGAACTTTTCTCCGCTTTCACGGCTTCCCCGAAAGCGACCGTTTCTGTACCTTCCTTATAGTTAAAGGTAATGAGGACCTTATCATCATAGAGATAGATGGCATTGATGAAAGTATCCACCAGTGCCTGCCGCTGCTCCGGCTGGGTCATATCCAGCTTGCGGAAGCGGAGCAGCCAGAATCGGACGAATTCTTCTTTCATCTTCGGCTTGGCCAGCCGTTCCTCTGCAATGCGGGCTTGCAGTTCTTTTCGCTGATCTTCCAGAG
>OLRE01002414.1_pt1 | contig 15301 bp, 17 predicted proteins | sample 1672461 | NCBI WGS metagenome assembly OLRE01 (sample SAMEA3136688, study PRJEB25190) | human gut metagenome | biome: human gut; feature: human-associated habitat; material: faeces | place: Austria | collected 2013
GAACTTTTGGATATGATGAACCAATAATTTATAAGCGTGTATAATCAAAGGTCTGTACTGGTCAAGCATTTTTGTAACACTTTGTTCGATAAATACCTATCTGTAACGAGCTTCCATTGGTGTTAAATAATCATTGTATGAATGAGGACGAACATAATTATACCAATTGATATAATTCATGGTAAGTTCATCCATCATCTCCACACTTGAAAATGAGGTTACATTATAAAAATTGCTTTTAAAAGTGTTATAAAATCTTTCCATTGGAGCATTATCATAAGGGCAACCGGCCTTACTCATGCTCTGGGTTACATTATTATCTTTACAGAAATTCACAAAATCCCATGAGGTAAACTGTACTCCCTGATTTGAATGCAGAATCACTTTAGGATAGTTTTCTTTTTTAGTGCTGTTTTAAATGTGTTTATTGCTAAGTCCGTATTGATGTAATCACTGTTTAACGAAGCAACAGCCGACCTGTCAAATAAATCAATTATTGAACAGTTGTATCTGAATTTTCCATTTGGCTGGCGCATATATGTGAAGTCTGTGCACCATACTTTGTTCTTGCAGTCGACAGTAAAATTTTGATTTAAGAGATTATCAAAGATTTTATTCTTTTTGCCAGTCTTGTAACCTAGCTTAGAATGCATAATTACTGCAAAAAGATTCAATTTCTTGTTCATATATTTATGCATTGTGGTATTGCTTAACTCATAGCCATATCGTTTGATAAAAATGCGCATAGCCCTATAGCCTATAACACGATTGTTGTTGTAATAAACATACTTTATAAGCTCAAAGATATGTGCTAAGCGTTCACGATATTTTCGCTTTGCATCCTTTTTGTAGTTGTAATAACAATTAGGACTAATGCCAAACTTCTGGCATAGCCATCTTAAACCAAATATATTTTTATTGTCATCGATTAATCGATATACCACTAATCGATTTCCTTTGCGAAGAATGCCGCCGCTTTTTTAAGAAAGCAATCTCTTTATCTTTTTCATTAAGAAGCTGATTTCCTTTGCTTCATTAGATTCTGCGGTTGTGCTGGTGGTATAGAGGCATTCTTCCTTGTATTCGTTAACCCATTTGCTAACGGAGCTTTTGGCAACATTAAATTCAACAGCAATTTGCGGTATTGATTTGTCGCCTGCCATATAGGCTTTAACTACTTCTTTTTTGAAGTCTTCGGTGTAATGTACTGACATAGTAACGTCCTCCTTGTTTGAGTAATATTATAATATATTATTCGAACAAGGTGTTACAAATTTATTATATCACAACACTTTAAATGTTTCTTATTGACATTATGAATTTATCGTACTAACCTAAACTCGTAGAATATATTTCAATAAAGGTAATGTTTCGAAAACTTTTGGTTCCGATTATAATAGAGCAGCTTTTAGCATCTCTCATTGGAACCTGCCAGTGCAAATCTCTGCTTTGAGACGGTTCCCTTTATCACAATTACCAAGCCAATCTGCTGGGTACCATTCTTCCTTATTCACAATTCTGTATAAATAAAGAACAACTCATGTGGGATTGGGGATATGCCTCACTCATTATTGGAATAAGAAAATAACTGCAAAGGAGATTTTTACTATGAAAGAAATAATTTTAGGAAATCACATACGAAAGGTTCCTTCAGTTGCTGTTGGATGCATGCGCCTTTCTGAAAAATCGAAGGATGAGATGAATCGTTTTATTCATGCAGCTCTGGAACAAGGTGCATATCTCTTTGATCACGCGGATATCTACGGTGATGGTATGAGCGAGAGCATATTCGGCGAAGCGTTCGCAGATGATTCATCCATAAAGCGTGAAGATATTTATCTTCAGTCAAAATGTGGCATCCGTCAAGGCTTCTATGATCTCTCAAAGGAGCACATTCTGAAATCTGTCGATGGCATTTTACAAAGGCTCCATACAGATTATCTTGATCTTTTGCTTCTTCACCGTCCGGATACACTCGTAGAACCGGAAGATGTTGCTGCTGCATTTGATGTTCTTTATGAAAGCGGAAAGGTTCGCCATTTTGGAGTTTCAAACCATAAGCCGATGCAGATTGAACTGCTGCAGAAATATGTCCGCCAACCACTCGTTGTCAATCAGGTTCAGTTCAGCATCCCTGTTTCCAATCTTGTTGCAAATGGCATGGAAGTCAATATGGAAACCCCAGGTTCAATCGATCACGATGGAAGTCTGCTCGACTACTGCCGCCTCCACAATATCACTCTCCAGGCATGGTCTCCGTTTCAGATGCCGGCATGGAAAGGCTGCTTTCTCGGAAGCGACGAATACCCTGAACTGAATAAAAAACTTCATGTGATTGCCGAAAAATATAATGTCAGCGATACTACTATTGCGGCTGCGTGGATTTTACGTCATCCGGCAAATATGCAGATTGTTACCGGCACTGCAAGTGAAAGCCGCCTGAAAGAAATTATCGCGGCGTGCGATATTACTCTGACTCGTGAGGAATGGTATGAGCTGTACCTGGCGGCAGGTCATCTGCTTCCGTAGGGATTATCGATTACCAGCATTATTTTCAAAATGCTGGTAATCCTTAGAATTAGCAAGTTGTACAAAAGAATCTTCTCTTTTACGAAGTCTGGTCTCATAAACGAGATAAAGGTTCTGGCAGATGCAGAGCTTGTGTTGAGCAGATCAGAGTACACAACCTCAGACACAGTCACGCCAGCTTACTTATTAATCAGGGCTGTGATGCCTTGATGTTAGCAGACAGGCTCGGACATGAAAAGGTATCCACAACACTTAACACATACTCCCATCTGTTTCCACATAAACAGCAGGAGCTTGTGCATAGTCTGGAATCATTGCAGGCGACAGATTCACCAATACCTGAACCACCATCTGATAACCCTCTGCTTGAAGCAGCAGGTATCACATGTGAAGTGCCTCAGACCCAAGACAACGGCTCAGATGTAACAATCCGACCTCAGTTTGGACCTGCGTTAGTACCATCAAATACCGCATCAGGGAAAATCATCCAGATGCCACAAAGAAAGATCATATAAAAGAAATCCAGCAGTCATCAGGGTTTCTTGCTATTAAAGTTAATGACAACCAACTGAAAACGATAGAAAAAGAGTAGTTGCTATTAGTAGCAGAGCAAAAGAAAAAGTCTCGGAATCCGCTTGTTTAGCGGGTTCCAAGACTTGTGACTTCTATTCAAACTCTAGTCACGATACTTTATATTGGCTCTATATCGTGCTTTGAGTTCTAAATATTGTGGTGGAATTCCACTCATTCTACGTAATTTTATTTTTTCTAAGAGTTTTTGCAACCATAATGCAACCATAATTATTATTTATATATTGCAATCACTTCAACCTTCAAAACCGGACCATCCACGCAAATGCTTTCTAATCCTTTTTTTGAATCCTCATCCATTCCTCTTCTAACTGCACGAGGAAGCTTAATAAAATCTTTTAGTGGATTAAATACCTCCACTTTTTCCTTATTCATAACTCCAATTACTTTACATAACATGAATACATCTTGTTCCGTATATTCTTCTAACTCTGAATATGCTTCAAAAAGATTATTTGTATTTAACTTTCCAGATATAACAACATCTTCATCCTCAACCAAGAAAGGAATGTCCGCCGACGCCTTCCCTAAAAAAGCTTCAAGGATTTCTTTTTCATCATCACTACTTGTTTGAATCTGACTTGTAATTAAAGGCATAAAAGCTTGCGCAACGCTATACATATCAAACTGTTCAGGTATTTCAAATCTACCATCAAATCGTATAATGCACATCTTTGGGAGACTTTTTAAATCATAACCTGAATTCAACACAAAATCAAAATATTCGCTTGCTTCTAACTTTTCCAAATCTTTTTCAAATCTATCATAGTCATTAAATACATCTTTTTCATAACTTCTTTTTTCTTCAGTTTCTGTCCCAGCAGTTAAGTTCAGTGAAGACAGACCTATACTTCCCCCTTTTGCTCTCTTTGTATTTACTTCCATCGGTCTATTAACAAAATCTTTGTCAATCTGCTTTAAATATGAATACAGTTTTTCTTCATCTAAATATACAAAACTTCTAAACATTTACCATTCCCCCAACAGACAATAGTTTCCTCTAACATCATTTTTCCTTAAGGCAAACCTCATAAAAAGAATTAGCTAAAGCCGTCTTTTTAATATGTTTTTTTGTCTCTTCTATTTTGCCAATATTCATGTTTTCAAGTTTTTCCCTTTGTTCCTTGTAAACACTAGTATTTCTAATTGGATTGTATGCTTGATCGTCAGCATAGCTCTCGCCAAAAGGAATTTCTATCAATCCCATTCTTTCCAAATTATCAAGTGCTACAGCAATGTCATCATATGAAAAACAAGTAATCCATGAGATATTATATATATGATTATCATTTCCTTTATCAGTTCTAACGGACAAATCTATTAACGGAGTAAGAGGCGATTTGAAAATACCATCAAGGATTAGCGCTTCTCGGGGTGCCATCTGCTTTATCAACTCAACAAATGCAGGGTGAACCTTGTCTTTTTCATCAACATTCATTGCTTTTGCCAGAAGATTAGCATACATATTTCTCAGTTCTTCGCTATCCATAGAGTACGAAATGGCTTGCAAAGCAGGCACTGCAACGTATGCTTCTGGAGTAACTATCTTATTATGATCTATATTTCTAAGCTTTATTTCTAGCAACTTTTCAGTCTCTGCCAAACTATACTCTCGTTCAGCAATCCATTTTCTAAGTGGAACTAACGCAGCATTAATAGTCTTCGGCAATAATGATAGCGTCTTCCCAGACTCTTGTACCGCTGGTTTCAAACCATCATCATACAATTCAGGAACCGTCTTTATAGCCTCTCCTGTTCCTTCTAATAATTTGTTTACACCTGTCTCCATTTTTCCTCCAAATACCAACATACACTTTTTTATCTGATATTTACTATTCTCTTCGCATACTCATAAATTCGTTTCAAAGCATTTTCATCAACATCATCAACTACATTGCCTGCGACTTTCGAGAACCCATTGTATGTACTAAATCCAAGCAAGTACACAGCTAGAGCCATTGCCAAGTTTTCATCATCTGTGTTCATCTCCTTAGCGATTCTACGAAGTTCGCTCATTACAGAATCATGTGGTACTTTGACATCTTCTCCACCTTCATTGACAACCTTCTCAATAACCTTTGGAAGAACCATGCACATCTTATAAAAGGCATCTTCCTGTCCTGTTACAAGAGCATAAAACTGATCTAAACTGACTCTACGAATCTTTTTATGCGAAACGCTCTTTCCATCAACAGTAGTGGACCACTTAATGTTCTGAGATTTCTTTGCGATTGCTTCAACTAAAAAGCATGCGCAATCGTCATCATCTAATAACTGGCTCTGCATCTTAATATATGTTTTGCCAGCTGCAGCAGAGTTCATGGTGTTATGCTTATTTTTCATTTCTACATAAACTGTATGAACAACATCCCCTTCCGGAAGTGTTATTCCTTCAGGCACTTGAAAGATAACATCCCAACCACCTTCTGTTCCGTTATCAGGAACATGGCAATTATTTATATACTGAAAAACACGCTGATGAAAATATCCAATGTCATTATTATTAGATTTGTCTCTTTGCCTAAAAATCTCATTTCCAACGATTTCATCCCATGATGTCTGATATACAGTTTTATCGAATATCATCTTAATCGGATCAACAATGTTCTTGTTGAAACGTACAATGTCAAACGACTCCAGCTTCTCCCCGTATTTATCAATCGTATCTTTTACATGATTAGTAAAATCTTTCTCTGAAATAAAAGATAATTCCCAACTCATTAGTCCTCTGCTCCTTCCAATGCTTCATATATCATATTGGCCACTTCATATCCAAGGTTAACCGGAACTGCGTTTCCCACCTGTTTATATTGTGACATAACCTTCCCACAGAACTCCCAACTATCTGGGAAAGATTGACACCTTGCGTTCTCTCTTACAGTGAAAGGCCTTGCCTCCAAGGGATGACACCTTTCAGTTTGCTTCTGTGATGGTGAAGTAAGTACCGTTAATGATGGCTCGTCCATAGATAACCGCCTTAAAATTCCAGTTCTTCCGCCTTCCATGTCCCAGCAACTCTTCATGTATGCTTTCGCCAATTCCGGGTCTATATCTCTCCAATATCCACCGGCAGGTACAAGTTCAAAAAGCTTACGCTTATTCTCTCCATATGGCACACCTACACTCTCCGGAACATTTTCTAAGATATCTCTTAGCACTGGTTTATAGTCATGTGCCTCCGGGAATTCGAATGTTATTTTTTCTTTTAAATCCTTACGAATACCTATCGTGATAAGACGTTCTCTCTTTTGTGCAACTCCATAGTCCCAAGCATTCAATACCTGCTTTTGAATGTCATATCCTGCATTCTCAAAAATTTCAAGCATGGTCTGATAGGTCTTTCCATGGTCATGTGTCAACAGTCCTCTAACATTTTCAAACAAAAACATCTTTGGCTGTAATTTTTCCAAAAAAATCGCATAGTGATAAAACAACGTTCCTCTTGCATCTTCAAGTCCCAATCTTTTACCTGCGTATGAAAATGCCTGACATGGTGCTCCACCAGACAGTAAATCTAATTCACCTTTCTTGATTCCAAAGTAATCTTCTAAATCCAATTTAGAGATATTAGCTATATCGTCACAAATAACTCTCCAATTGGGACGATTCTTCTTTAATGTATCGCAAGCATCTCTATCAAATTCAATCAATCCAATTGTATTAAAGCCTGCTTCTTCCACACCTAATGCTAACCCACCAGCACCTGCAAATAACTCTATTGTCGAAAACTTTTTTTCTTTAACTGGATACACTATATTGTAAAATGTATTTTGCATATTCCTTCTAATGCGGCGAGGATCATCTGGTTTTTCTGTACTATCAGGGATTAACCATGTATTTCCCTTTAATACAGCACCTTCTATTCTTCCTTCACCACACAAACGAGTAATTCTTCTTCTAGAAATGCTCCATTTTTCAGCCATTTCAGTAGTTGTTGCAAAACTCATATTTACCTCCAAATAATAAAAACATACGTTTATATTATATTCCCATTGCGGTACATTTTCAACACTTTTTGAAATCATTTTTAAATCGGATAATTATTCTACAAACCCTTGATTTTATTGGTTTTGTTGTACTTATCTTTTCATCCTATTATGTAATTCGGGTTTATTTAATTCTTTAAGTATATCCGCTGTCTTTACATTCTTCTTTTTCATCTCCAGATATTCCTCAAACTTGATTTCAAAATCAAACAGTTCTTCCCATCCCGAATCACGTCTTGCAACAGTGCCATCTGGGTTTGATGCAGTCAAGCGACTTACCAATGCTCCAAAGCCTTTGACATCTTCATTGTTAATTGCCATCCTCATATCATTAGTAAGATAGGGCTCGCAAGCCTTGTAATACCCAACAAGTTCTCTCCGCTTATCTTCGATATCTTTCTTCGGAATCAAGCCAAGGCGAATATTAATCTTTTCAAGCCACTCATTTGCTTTTGCCTTTGCTATATCACGCCACTCAGGATGTTCTATGAAGTCTTCCTGCTTTCCCCACTGAAGCACATCCTCGTAAAACTCCTTCTCGCCATTTTTTGAATTGAGGATATGCGTCCGATAATCTTTGATCTGACGATCCTTACGTTTCTGTTTTGCATTATACTCACTAACTGCATCATCAAAAATTCGATGATATGCATGAGCTGTAGTTTCATCTTTCCAAACAATATTTTGCTCTGTTCTGGAAGCATCCACATTGCTTGGCAATTTTCCCTCTCCGTAATTCCGGAGATTATGCTGTCTATTTCCTCTGCCCTGAGGCATTGATATTGAACCCAATTTGAATCTCCTTTCTAACTTGTGCTCCACTGGAGTAAAAGTGTATTTTTTCTGTAAATGCCTTTGTTACTTTCGGCGAAAGTAACGCCTTATGACTTTTGACACTTCGTATCAAAAGACGGCGCTCTTCCGAGGGACTCCTGTGCGGAGTGCAGTCATTCTCCATGACAGGCATCTCATAAGAGCTTTGCCCTTGCCGATGGCTAACCCAATCTCAATAGGGCTTCGCCCTAAAGCGATGCCTTACCTAATCTTTTGGGGCTCTGCCCCGGCGATGCCATCCCCGGTCTCATCGGGAGTTACACTCCCGGGCGACGCCCTTCCCTTGTAAAACCTTGTCGTAAATAAATCCTTATCGGATATATTTACGCCTGCGGTTGCATATAACGAGAGACGTCATTTTGGCGTCAACTTATCATCTTAGTTGACGTCAGATTGACGCCTCTCCGTATCAATTCTTCAATCCTTGATATAATTCCAGAATCATCAAAAGCTGTTCCATCACGACAGGATCAAGTTCATCCGTTCGCTCTATCCTTGACAGATGTTCTTCAATATCTATCAGTGATTGTTTTATCTTTTCGAAGGTACGCACATTGCCATAAGCTATAACTTTGTTATCCAAGCAACTGTTTATGAAATACTCGGATTTCATAAGACCTGACAATGCTATGCGTTCCTCAATACGCTCTTTTTCCTCCGGTGATACCCGAAAGTTCATAATCACGTTTCTCTTACGGTTTTCGTCCTTTTTCTTTGATGTAGTACTAGTTTTCAAAGTCTCTCTGCGATATATCTTTCCCATAGTCAGGCTCCTTTCTGATGCGCTTCCCTATCTTCTCCCAGGCGATCTGCCATCGTCCTACCTTTAGATGGATAGAGATGTGAGTAAGTCATAGTGACCGCCATGCTTTCATGTCCAAGACGCTCCGCTATCTCAACCGGCGAGAAACCAAGTTCAATCAAGTGTGCCACATGACTATGGCGAAGGTCATGAATACGGATTCTTTTTACTCCTGATGTCTTACAGCCTCTATCCATCTCATGATGAAGATAGCTTTTTGAGATAGTAAACAAACGTGAAGACTTATCTGCTTTATAAAGCATCCCGATATAATCTTCCATTTCATCACAAAGAAACTGCGGCAGATCAATCACACGATTACTCTTTTCCGTTTTAGGGTCTGTAACCACATCTTCTCCCTTTATACGTTGCAGGGATTTGCTGATTTTCAAAGTGCGTTTCTTTAGGTTGAAATCACCGACTGTAAGCGCAATCAACTCTCCTTCACGGATTCTAGTCCAATAAAGGATTTCAAAAGCGTAGTAAGAGATAGGCTTACTCTTCATCACCTCAGAAAAGGCAAGATATTCATCTTCCGTCCAAAAGGACATTTCCTTGGCTTTTGCTCGACCCATTTTACTGATCTTCTGTACTGGGTTTTCTTTCAGAGAATAGTATTTGCTTGCGTGATTCATAATGGCATTTAGCTGATTTTGAATCGTCCGCAAGTATGTTGCGGTATAGGATTTTCCTTCACTATCCCGAAACTGCAACAACTCATTCTGCCACTGCACAATATCCGGTGCAGTGATACTACTTACGCTGAAATTTTTAAAATACGGCAATATCTTATCCCTGATGATGTACTCCTTGGAGCGATATGTGTTGTACTTAATCCTTGGCTTGATATCTGACATATAGATATCGACAAAGTCAGGAAATGGCATGTTCAAATCCTTTGACTTCTTTACCAAAAACTGACGCTCATACTCCAAATCTTCGCGCTTGGTTGCAAAGCCCCTTTTCTTGTGTACTTGGTTTTCTCCCTTCCAGTCCTTATAGCGGATATAGGCTATCCAAGTACCTCTGTCTTTATCTTTACTTGCTGACATAAGCAGCCTCCTTTTAATTTGCCAGTAGTTTTCGTTCTAGTTCCTCCCAATACTCACGCTCATGGAAGTTATGAAACGAATTCTTTTTCTTAGGTGGGCTTACCGACTTCCGAGTTTCATACTCCTTACACATATGATCAATCCTATCGAAATTCATGTAGCCGATATAGTGATGTGCTTTGATTCGCTCAATCTGATAATCAACAAGAGCCTTCTCATGCAAAGAGCAAAGCTTTTCATAATCAGATGGTTCCAGTGTGCCCACACATTCATAGTTATTTAATTTATGGTTATTAGATATATGGTTATTAACTTGTATCGCCTTACCCGATGTCGGATTTTCCGACGACGGCAAAACCGATGGCGGTTTATCATCAACCCCAGACACATCAAATGGCTTATGATAGATTTCCATATGCCCGCTATCGAAGGCGCCGTCTTCTCGCCTTCCTTGGATCTGCATAACGTAACCATATTTTTTTAAATTGTTCATTGCAGTTCTTATGCGATCTCTCCCATCCGGAAGAATCTTAGACACTCCTTCCACTGTAAAATCCCAATCAGGTGGCAACGACAACAAGGTGAGCAACATTCCTCGTTCTGTCAAACTTAGTTTCTGATCCTTTGCCACATCCATACCTACAACGAAGAATTGTCCCGGTGCTTCTGATTTAACTATCTTCATCTAAACCACCGCCCTCGTCATCCAAGGCACCGTAGCAGTTTTCTAAGTACCACTTCCTGTTACACTTGCCTTGTATAATTATGAAGTGGGGATTCATCTTCAGAAGCTGTGCATTAAGTTCTGCAATAATCTGATATCCTTTTGCTCTGGAACACCCCCAATCTTTCATAATTTCGTTTACATCCACATACATTTTCTGAGCCATGCGCCCACCTCCTTTGCTTTCTCATAAGTTATGTGGGACATCCTTTCTCTAATCCGTAAGCCACTTCGAATTTTTTAGAATCTTTCCCTCTTACAATTCATTTGGTTCAGTAAGAGAGGCATTACTAAAATAAAAAGAAAATTCTTTCAAACAGCTTTTCAAATCCCTCATAATACATTTGGGGTGACTTTCCCCTCATTACTAAATGCCGATAAAACTTTTTAAGCTTTGTAATACATTTGGGTTGAAAAAAAGCTCATTACTAAATCAAAGTAAAAAACTTTCCTCTTTCACCTTCTATTTGGAACGAGTCAGAACTGATTACTTAAATTTTCTCTATCCTTTTTTCAAAAGATATGTGGCATATGATTTTCGAAAATCCGAAAATATTTGTAGATAGTTATATATGTGAAAATTACTCGAATGAGTGATTGATGCCGGTCATGATATCCGGCTTAAGATTCTTTAAAAAGTGAATGCATAATTTTTGCAACCATTTTGCAACCACAAAAAATGGGAACCCACTATTTAAGCGGATTCCCACAATTTATCGTCTATTCAAACTCTTGGGCGGAGAGATTTATCTGGCTGTTTCTTGGTACACATTTGTGCGTTTTATTCTTCATATTCATCCTATTTCGTATTTTTGTGTGCCCCTTCTAAAATTTTTAGAGCCAAAATGGAGCCAATTATTCAATCTTCCTTCCCTCATTAAAAATGTTTTGTATAATTGTTTTCCATTCTTCTCTAACATTTTTCCATTCTTCCCAATTTTTATTGATATAACAATATGCTTTGTATGGTTTATCTGATGTTGGTGCTGTATACCCCAACACATCTTCAACACAATTTTCCAATACGAACAAATGGCTATCATTATCCAAAGCTTGTCTTATAGGCTCATTGAATATCACTGCCCCTGGAGTATTATCATCCTTGTCATGCATTATATAAATGTCAATATGCATTGCTTTCAAATATTTTATTAGTGGAATAATGGCAGCTTTTCCTCTTGCTCTTAAAATATACCAATCTGACAAAATCTCATTCTTCAAACTTGCAGGTAATTTGCTAATGGTTTCTGACAACACCACTTGTTCAGTATCGCCTTCTATAATTAATACCTTTTTTACAAAAAAGCATTTTGCGATTGCATCTTCCACTCGTAGAAGCATCTTAATATAATTTTTATCATCTTCCTGCAATTCCAAAAATTCTTTTGTAATATTAAACGGAATACTTTCAACTGTTAATGCTGTACTTTCTCCCAAACTACATGTAATAAGAGATAATCTGTTCAATGTTTGCTTTGGTTTTTTATTCAAATCAATCATATATGGTGAATGTGTAGTACAAACAATCTGATTATTTCCAGATTCAGCCAAACTATAAATAGTGTCTCTCATTTTGCTTATTGCATTGGGATGTAAATATATTTCAGGTTCCTCAAACCCTATTATAAGTTGTCTCTCCTGCGTAATATCTTTTTTATTATCACGTAATGCTTTATATCTAAGCAAAGCAAACACAGTAGAGCGAATCAATCCCGTTCCTTGTAAATTGGATGGTGTAGAAACATTACTGTTCATTTGAATATCAAATGCAGGCTTTATCACTTTATCCGCATCACTTAAATTTGCCTCAGCACTTATACCAGTATGTGGAAAAACATCCGAGATAATGCCATTGATTTCGCCTATCATCTTAGATATCTCTGTACTTTCATCAGATGGATCTAATTCCTTCGCAAGTTTATTCAAATATTCCTGTGCTAACTTATAATTTTCTGATTTTTCACGAACCTCATTAAATAATTCATTTAAAGTTTTCTGTAATGTTCCAGATGTGCCGGAAATTTCCCCCTCACTATCTTGGGCTGGAATTAATAAATATTTAGGCAACTTGCTCAACACATTTTGAGGAATACCACCTGGGTTTTCAACCCAACATTCCTTGCTATCATCAATATCAAATATATCTTCTATAGTATCGAATAATGCTTTTTCCTTTGCAGTTAATTTTTTATCATATTTTATCTTTTTTATATCATCGGTAAGTTCATCTTCCGAAAGTCCTGCATCCAAAAAATCCTGAATGCATATACAGTTTTGAAATTCACTTTTCATATATTTTGGATTTTCAAGAGTCTCTATCTTAACTTTGCCACCCTTAGGATATGTTTTCCTATATATAAATTTCAATCCTGTATCAAGTGAATCTTTTGTATCAGGTTCATACTGCAATAAACGCCCTTTGAAACCCCTCCATAAATTTGCTTCTCTAGGAATTCTACGAAATTCAGCTGTAAAAACTATATTGTCAACCGCTACTCTTCTTTCTCCACCATCTTCTAACGCATAGAACTCGTCTATCGGAATATTGGTATTTGCTCCCAACAAATAATCTAACGCATACAAAATACTACTTTTCCCAACATTGTTTTCTCCAATTAAAAATGTAGAATCTGAAAATATAATTTTCGTCTTTAAGTGTTTTCTAAAACCTTCTATAAGTAATGAATATAATTGCATATGCTCCCCCTTAAAATATATCTTATCAGTATCCTAAAACTTTGCTATTCACCCGATCTCCTAACATACTTTGTATGGTTACTAATAATTATGCTATAATAAATACAAATATTTAAACATAAATTGCTGATACAAATTTATAATATTTGCTATTATATGGAGTTCCAATACTAATAACCAATATTGCCTTATCATACCGAGTTCCATTTTTTACGGAATAAAATTTTTCATCCGTCACAGATATATTCTCATATTGATTGCCGTTATAATTAAATTTAACTTTTGTTTTTGGTTTCCCCGATGGATTCTCTTCTTGAACAATTTCTAAATCATCTACCTCCACTATTGTCAATGAATAACCTACACTCCCTACTCGTGCTTCTGTTATGTATGGATATATATTCCCCAATATATTACCTCTTGATTCAAGTGGATGAACTTTTAAAACCTCTTCAATTGACATTTTTCCAACTATCTCTATATATGTATCTAAATCTAGCAATACATTTTCCGGCTGTATTTCAGTGTTACAAGCGCCAAGTATCGGTGCATCTATAACATCTAAAACTTGAACAATATTTCCATCTTTGCATACTAAATCTTCATCCGATACCGCTCCATGACTACTTTCATCATTGGTCACAAGTCTTACCCAACTACCATTTGCCAAATTAATACCGGCAACACAGTTCTTTCCATACTTTGATGATTTGGTCAATACAACCATTCTGATTTTCCCCATAAATAAGTACCTCCATCTATTATATGTGTTTAATCCCGTACCCTAACTCTTTTTCTAAATACTCTGCCAGCAACCTTCTATGGCAATTCTCTGGAGTAGGCTCTGAACACAGTAAAAGAACTCTTTCATAATTTTCATATTTATCTTTAAAAATATCTGAAACTCTTCTTCTTTTTATCAATTCGTTATATTCCACTTCATACTCTGCCCAGCAAATTATATTTTTCTTATAGTTATCTAATATCAATTTAGTTGGAGCAAATTGAATTTCATGACTGTATGAACAATTACAAATTTCTCTTAAAAAAAAAGCTAAATCTCTTCCCTTGGTAAATCCAGCTAACTGAGATTGATTATTTAATCTAACATCTATTAGCACTTCTATCCCATTGTTTTGTATTAAACCAAAAAATTCTTCCGCACTCTTTTTAGTAAAACCCATTGTGTAAATTTGCATCAAAAACCTCCCTATACAACAGCATGTTGTCTATTGCGTAAATGATATCCTATTTCTTTATTACGTTCTTTGTAAGCTATTTTTAAATTTTCTTCATCATTTATAACACTATTAAAATTAAATATTGACAGTTGTGCCCTATCTGGGAAATACATATCCAATAATCTTTCATCCAACTCTTTCTGCGTTTGTAATTTCCCATCTGGTAATATATGAGTTACATTTACACCACTTAAAGAAAATGCCCTTGCCACCAGTATAGCTCTATGACAATCTATCGGATCTTTTTCTGTGCACATAAGAGCAATATTATTACCTCTGTTCAATCCTAGAATCACATTTTTCATTCCTTTGATAAACAATTCTGATTGTGCGACTTTCTCAAAATCCAAGTATCCTTCTTCATTGTATAACTCAATATTCTCCGGTCTAGCTCCGAAATATTTTCCCATATATGAATATGTTATATTTTTTTCCAACAACAATTTGCTAAGATGTTCCCTATTGTAAGTTTCTGCATACTTTGAATACGGCGTACTTCTTACATCCAGCAAATAATTAATATTATTATTTTTTAGTAAGTTGCTAAAATATTCAAAGTCATGTTGAGAATGTCCAACTGTATACAATAATCCCATTAACACACCTCTTTTCGTAACATATATATATATTATCACTTTTTACTTTAGTTATCCACAATATATTAATGCTATTCATATTCACTTTTAAAGATTCTTATGAATCATACCTAAAGAACTCCCTTGCCATCATCTCCGCCGTAGCCCGATTATACCCCTTTTTCAGATACCCCTGCACAATCGTTCTGAACATACCCTTAACCATATCATCCTCAATATCACAATATGCCTGCATTTTCCCGGACAAAG
>OLRE01002416.1_pt1 | contig 15287 bp, 10 predicted proteins | sample 1672461 | NCBI WGS metagenome assembly OLRE01 (sample SAMEA3136688, study PRJEB25190) | human gut metagenome | biome: human gut; feature: human-associated habitat; material: faeces | place: Austria | collected 2013
TCGCTAAAGCTTTTTTGAACCCCCGGCATTGCCGGGGGTTTTCGATATACAAAAAGATCCCCGGAGCGAAAGCCCCGGGGAAATTTATCAAGCGATCCGCCCCTGCAAACAGTGCAGGGGCGGATTTTATGCCCGATAAGAATTAAACACTAGGAGAAAAACTTAAAGGTATGAAGTTCATTATTCGTAATCTGCAATGTCTATCCAGGTGAGCAGAAGTTCGCGCTCTTCGGGGCGCTTGAACTTGAGCTGTGCAGCAGCCACGATGGGGAGCCAATCCTGAACATACTTTACAGCGGTGCCTGTCTTCTTGCAGTACATCTTGAGGTACTTCTCAGCGTACTCTGTGTGATGATTCAGGCAGAACCACAGATAGGTCTTTGCTACATCGGCGGAAGCGTTGCCCTGCTTAGCCTTAAGCCAGTCCACAACGTAAACGCCGTTCTTGCTGATGATGATGTTATCCGGTGTGAACTCGCCATGACAGAGCTTAACGTGCTTCGGCATGGACTCCAGACGGGTGAGAAGTTCGTACTTCTTAACATCGTCGATCATATCCAGGCTCTCGATAGAGCGCTTGAGGTAATCCTTCAGGCGGCTGATCTTGGGCGAACGCTGGGAGTTGATCTCGATCTGGAGATCAACCATCTGCTCAAGGTACTCGTCAGCCTTCTCGGGAGACTTCTTGAGCATATCCGCCATTGTGTCGCCGGTTATGTAATCGTAGGAGATAGCCCACTTGCCATCTATCTTGGTAACTTCTTCAAGTGCCGGAATCTTATTATATCCAGTTTCTTCAACGCGGGTATGGGTCAGAGCTTCATAAAGAACTACGCTCTTGGGTTCGTTCGGGTCCTTGAAAACCTTGACAGCCTTTCCGTCAACCTCGTAAACCTGTACCTTATCGCCGTCAGAAATCATATTTTGCAGTTTCATAATTCATCTATCCTTTCCCCGAATCTTTCCCCCTTGGTACGAAGTCCGATCCGTTTTTCGTTGTCTTTATTATAGCACTTATGTAATCGTTTGTAAAGTAGTCTTTATCAAATTTGAATAGTCTGTAGGAATTTTCAGAATAATTTTTGTTTACTTTCACAATGAAACGTTAAAAGTTTCACAGGAGATTCTGAAATGATTCACAGCGAGATAGAAAATGTAGAACAAAAAAATTGCTGAAAATTTTAGATTCAGAGAACGGAGATGTGGATTTTCGGTAGACAAATTGTTGTTTATAGATCAATGTTTTAACTGCTGCGGCAGCAATTAAGTTTCAGGTCAAGCCTCCCATTTACGACTTTATTTTACCTCGCTCACGGCGCGAACGCTTCAAAAAAGGCTAACAAATTGGGGGTGCCTCCCCCACTGGGTGAGACACCCCCTTGACTCCCGATAGGGTGCTGCTGAAAGTTTTAAAACCTCGCAGGCAAATCATGACCCTGCCGCAGCCCAAACAGGAAATTCAGTTGAATCAAACGTTGTCTCCGTTAGGCTCGCCGCTGGTGACTATCCCCTTTTCAGCGTCGATGGTGACTGCCGTTCCTGAACGCAGTATCTGCGTCGCATTGGAAGCTCCCGTGATCACCGGAATATCCAGCGTCTTTCCGACTATAGCGGCGTGGCTGTCATCGCCGCGCTCCTCGGTGATAATGCCCGCGGCGGTCTTAAGCAGCGGAAGTATAGCGTTGCTTGTATGCGGAATTACCAGTATCTCGCCGGAATTGAACAGCTTCTGAGCCTCAGCTTCGTCCTTGCATACGCATGCGGTGGCTGTAACGGTTCCGGAGGTAGCTCCGCAGCCGGTAACAAGTACGTCGCCGACAATGTGAACCTTCATCAGGTTCGTAGTGCCGGAAACGCCCAGCGGAACTCCGGCGGTGATGACTACCAGGTCGCCGTTTTTCAGCAGATCAGCCTCAACCGCCTTCTGTACTGCATGGTGGATAAGGTCGTCGGTGGAGGTCATGCGCTCCTCTGCCATCAGCGGGATAACGCCCCATGACAGCGCCTGCTGGCGGAGTGTGGTCTCGCTTGTGGTGCAGGAAATGATCGGGCACTCCGGACGATAGCGCGAGAGCATACGCGCGGTGGTGCCGGTCTTGGTTACGGTGATAATCGCAGTAGCGCCGAGATCCATCGCCGCAGATACCGTCGCATGGGATATCGCAGTGGATACGTTCACAACGTCAGGATTCTCAAGCTTGTAGAAGCGCTTCTTGTAGTCTATCGCCTTCTCGGTGGTCTCAGCGATGAGCGCCATTGTGCGCACTGCCTCCACAGGGTGCAGACCTGCGGCGGTCTCGCCGGAGAGCATTATCGCGCTGGTGCCGTCGTAGATAGCGTTGGCAACGTCGGTGGTCTCCGCACGTGTGGGGCGCGGATTCTTTATCATGGACTCCAGCATCTGGGTCGCGGTTATTACCTGCTTGTTGGCGTTGTAGCCCTTCTTTATCAGCATTTTCTGGATCTGCGGGATCTCCTCGAAGGGTATTTCAACGCCCATATCGCCGCGCGCTACCATTATACCGTCGGCAACATGCAGGATAGAATCGATGTTGCGAACGCCGTCGCCGCTTTCGATCTTCGCGATTATGCGGATATCAGGGCGGCCTTCCTCCTCAAGTATCTTGCGGACCTCCAGGACATCGTCCGCGCAGGTGACAAAGCTTGCCGCAACAAAATCGAAGTTCTCCTGAGCCGCAAAGCGGATATCACTCTCGTCCACCTCGCTGATGTATGGCATGGAGAGCTTCACGCCGGGAACGTTAACGCCCTTGTTGTCGGAGAGAACGCCGCCGTTAAGTACAGAGCACACGATATCGGACGTGCCGTCGCCGTTGTCCTTTATCTCGTTGCAGCGGAGGATAACATTGCCGTCGTCGATGAGGATACGCGTGCCGGCGGAAATATCCCCCGGAAGTCCCTTGTAGCTTATGGAAGCGCGCTCTATCGTGCCTTCCTCCTCGCGGGTGGTGAGGATGAATGTGCCTCCGGTGAGTATCTCGGGCTTTACGCCGCCCTTGAATTTACGCAGCCTTACCTCGGGCCCCTTGGTGTCGAGCAGGGTAGCTACGGGCTTGCCGGCTTCCTTGGCTATGCGGATTACGCGGTCGTGATCTATCTTGTGGCTCTCATGCGTGCCGTGAGAAAAGTTCTGGCGGGCAACGTTCATGCCGTTGTCTATAAGGGCGCGCAGTATCTTGTCGTCCTTGGTCGCAGGACCCAGTGTGCATACTATCTTTGTTCTTCTCATGTTGTACACTCCGTTCTTGTCTTTAGGCATTATGCCTTTTCTGTTTTTGCGCTATTCTTATTTATTATATCATTTGTCAGGCAAGAAATCAACCCTCGGTTTGTAAATTTTTTGCTAAGGATCGTGAAAAGCATTAACGCGAAGCTTTTACTCCATTTTCACATTGTGAACGTATATAATACACCTTCCCCGGGTAAAATATAAACTGTAAGGTGGAGGGAACACCAAAGCCTCTTAGAATGACAACCGCACCTTTTCATATAATTACCAACCAAACCAGCACCAGACCCCTGCGAGCGATCGCGGGGGTCTGGTGTTTTTGCGGAAAAATGCGCGGGAACGCTCCGCAAATCGCGCAAAATCATTGACAACCGCCGGAATTTAGAGTATAATATATATTTGTAATATAATACTATCCCGCTGAAAGGAAACAAAAACAATGGGTTATGATTTTACCGCCATTGAAAACAAGTGGCAGAAATACTGGGACGAACACAAGACGTTCCACGCAGAAAACGACTACTCCAAGCCGAAGTTCTACGCGCTGGTAGAGTTCCCCTACCCCTCCGGTCAGGGACTCCACATCGGTCATCCGCGCCCCTACACTGCTATGGATATCGTATCCAGAAAACGCAGACTCCAGGGCTACAACGTGCTGTTCCCGATGGGCTGGGACGCTTTTGGTCTGCCGACTGAGAACTTCGCCATCAAGAACAAGATACACCCCGCCATTGTAACAAAGAACAACGTCGCACGCTTCAAGGCTCAGCTCAAGAGCCTCGGTCTGTCCTTCGACTGGGACAGGGAGATAAACACCACCGATCCCGACTACTTCAAGTGGACGCAGTGGATATTCCTCAAGCTGTTCAAGGCGGGACTTGCATACAAGAAGGAAATGAACGTCAACTGGTGTACCTCCTGTAAGGTCGTTCTGGCTAACGAGGAGGTCGTAAACGGCAAGTGCGAGCGCTGCGGCGGCGAGGTAGTCCACAAGGTAAAGAGCCAGTGGATGCTCAAGATCACCGAGTACGCTCAGAAGCTAATCGACGACCTCGACAGCGTTGACTACTTCGAGAAGATCAAGACCGCCCAGAAGAACTGGATCGGACGTTCAACCGGCGCCGAGGTGGACTTCACCACCACAGCCGGCGACATGCTGACCATCTACACCACACGCCCGGACACGCTCTTTGGCGCGACCTACATGGTAATCTCTCCGGAGCACCCCATCATTGAAAAATGGGCAGACAAGCTCCAGAACATGGACGCTATCCGCGAGTATCAGGCTGCCGCTGCGCGCAAGTCTGACTTCGACCGCACCGAGATGAACAAGGACAAGACCGGCGTCAAGCTGGAAGGCGTCCGCGCTGTCAATCCCGTAAACGGCAAGGAGATCCCGATATTCATTTCCGACTACGTTCTGATGACCTACGGCACCGGCGCTATCATGGCGGTTCCTGCGCACGACACCCGCGACTGGGAGTTCGCAAAGGTATTCAACCTGCCGATAATCGAGGTAGTCAAGGGCGGCGAGGACGTTCAGAAGGAAGCCTTCACCGACTGCGCTACAGGTATCATGGTGAATTCCGAGTTCCTGGACGGACTCTCCGTCGAGGACGCCAAGGTAAAGATCAAGGAGTGGCTCACCGCAAACGGCAAGGGCCGCGAGAAGGTAAACTACAAGCTGCGCGACTGGGTATTCTCCCGCCAGAGATACTGGGGCGAGCCTATCCCCGTTGTAAACTGCGAGAAGTGCGGCTGGGTCGCTCTGCCTGAGAGCGAGCTTCCGCTGAAGCTCCCGGACGTAGACAGCTACATGCCTACAGACACCGGCGAAAGCCCGCTGTCCACGCTTGAAAGCTTCATCAACACCACCTGCCCGTGCTGCGGAGGTCCCGCAAAGCGCGAGACTGACACCATGCCCCAGTGGGCTGGCTCAAGCTGGTACTTCCTGCGCTACTGCGACCCGCACAACGACAAGGAGCTTGCATCCAAGGAAGCGCTCAAGTACTGGATGCCCGTCGACTGGTACAACGGCGGTATGGAGCACACCACGCTCCACCTGCTGTACAGCCGCTTCTGGCACAAGTTCCTGTATGATCAGGGCGTTGTTCCCTGCAAGGAGCCGTACATGAAGCGCACCTCCCACGGTATGATACTCGGCAAGGACCCCGAGCGTCCCGGCGAGTTCACAAAGATGTCCAAGTCCAAGGGCAACGTTGTAAATCCTGACGATGTTGTAAAGGAATACGGCGCCGATACCCTCCGTCTTTACGAGATGTTCGTAGGCGACTTCGAAAAGGCTGCTCCGTGGCAGGAGAACGGCATCAAGGGCTGCAAGCGATTCCTCGACAGAGTATGGGCTATGCAGGAGAAGGTAGTTCCCGGCGACGAGTACAGCGACAAGCTCCGCGCTTCCATGCACAAGACCATCAAGAAGGTCAGCGAGGACATCGAAACACTTAAGTTCAACACCGCCATCGCTACGATGATGGGTCTGCTTAATGAAATAGACGCCGCAGGCTCTCTGACCCGCGCAGACTACAGAACTCTGCTGATACTGCTCAATCCGTTCGCTCCGCACATCACCGAGGAGCTGTACCAGGTAATGGGCTACGAGGGCGTGCTCAACGAGCAGAAGTGGGTAGAGTACGACGAGAAGCTCTGCGTCGAGGACAGCGTTGAGATAGTAGTTCAGGTCAACGGCAAGGTAAAGGCTCGTTTCAACGCGCCCGTTGACTGCGCTAAGGAGGAGCTTGAGAACCTCGCGTTCGATCTCCCCGAGATAAAGGCTCTGACCGACGGCAAGACTGTAGTTAAGAAGATCGCAGTTCCGAACAAGCTTGTAAACATCGTTGTAAAGTAAGATGAAAACGAGCATGATAATCAAAACAATTCTGGCAGCTTTTACCGCTGCGACGATGCTCTCCGCATGCACGGGAGCGCCGTCCGGCAGTTCCGGAGACTCCACGCAGGGCGCGGAAAGCACGGCGGATTCTGCAAGCGTTTCAAGCACTATCGAGAAGATAACTTCCGAAGTGGAAAAGCTCACCGAAGAAATCACCGCCGGAACATCAGACAGCACAAAAAACGATACAGCGGAGGAAACAGAAATGAGCCAGGACGTAAAGTACATCGCGCTGACCTTTGACGATGGCCCTAACGCTACCACAACGAACGATGTTATAGACAAGCTGGAGAAGTACGACATAGTTGCCTCGTTCTTCCTCATCGGAAACAACATCAACGATGAGAGCGCCAAGGCGGTAAAGCGCGCCTACGACCTCGGCTGCGAGATAAACAACCACAGCCGCACACACAGCAACATGACGGAGCTTTCCGCCGAGGATATCAGGGCAGAGTTCGAATACACCGATGAAAAGGTTTACGAGATAACCGGCGAACACACGAAGTTCTTCCGCCCGCCGTACATTTCGGTACACCAGATAGTGTTCGACAATATCGACGTTCCGTTCATCGCCGGAATCGGCGCGAACGACTGGGAGGACAGAGTAACCGCTGAAATGCGCGCTAAAATGATCCTCAAGCAGGCTAAGGACGGCGATATAATCCTGCTCCACGACGCAGAGGGCAACTCCATGACCGTGGAAGCGCTGGACACCATAATCCCGGAGCTTCAGAAGCAGGGTTACAAGTTCGTGACCGTCACTGAGCTGTTCAAAATCAAGGGTATCGAACCCGACATGGAAAAGGTCTACACCAACGTACTCCAGAAGAACATGTACAACTGATAATTAAAAATACCCCCCGGCATATGCCGGGGGTATTTTATATAAGGTCATGAAATGCTCAGTTTCTGGGGTGGCGCTTGTGCCTTGCCTTGTCAGAGTACATCAGGCGGTCTGCCAGCTCTATCAGCTCATCAATGGAATCCACGCCCTCAAGTGAAGCTGAATACACTCCGATACTTACCTTCACCGCAAACGGTCTGCCGCTCGCGGCGTTCAGCTCGGCAAGGGCTTTCACAAAGCCTTCGCGGAACTTATCCGCCTTCTCCTTCGCGCTGCCCTGGCAGACTTCTGCCGCTACGAACTCATCTCCTCCAAACCTTGAGCATATTGCGTTCCCGCCGCAGTGCTCCGCCGCCCGGGTAAGTGCCGCGGAAGTAATGCACAATGCGTCGTCGCCTGCCGAATGACCGTAATTGTCGTTGATGTACTTCATATCATTGAGGTCTATCGACACAATAAAGACCTCCCTGGAGCCGACGATATCAGCGCAGCTCCTGCGGAATCCATTGTAGAACCCATACCGGTTGTATATCTGCGTAAGATGGTCATGTGTGAACATGAACTCCAGACGGCGGTTAAGTATACTCATATGCTCATGCGCGCACATCGTCTCAAGGCAGCGGTTGAGGCTGGTACAGAATGTGTACAGCCGCTCGCTGTGATGTTCGTCAAGCACGTAATGCGTTATGAAGTACCCATGCACCGTATCCTGGAAGTGCAGCGGGATTATGAACAGCGTATTGTTCGCACCGAAGGAATTCTCGAGCTGCGGTATCAGCCTTGCCGCCGGGAATACCGTTCCCTCGTCGCTCCTGCCCTCGAATGTCGACAGGAAAACCCGCATGTCCCCGAATCCGGTGAACGCAGGCAGCGAGTCGTCCTGACCGTGGAAGTAACGGTTCAGTTCCTCTGTAAGGCAAATCATCGCATTACCCGGGCAGTATTTTTTCAGCACATTGTGAACGTTCCCCGGAGCAGGATCTGCGGCGATCTCGTTTTCCATGTGGTTCACGTACTCCTCGTAGTTGAGAGCGTTCCTGTAGTCCTCCATGATATCCGCGACCACGCGGTTCGGATCCGCGCTCTTCCCTGTTCCGCAGCCGCAGCTCTCGCTGAATACCGGATCGTATTTCAGCTCTACCTTATAAGGCTCCAGACCCGGCTCCGCGCATATTCTGGCAATTATGCCGAGCACCGTGTCCGCGATCTGGGAATGATCCCTGGAAGCTGTAGTCAGCCTCGGTTTGTGGTACCGCTCCAGATTTATCCCGTCAAAGCCGGTCACTATCACGTCCTCGGGCACGGAATATCCGTGCTCCGTAAGTTTCAGGCAGACCGCCATAGCCATTGCGTCGTTGCAGCAGATGAACGCTTCCGGCAGCGGTTCGCCGGATTCAAAGAACCTGTCCATTGCTTCGTATGTCGGATTCTCCCAGAATTCGCCGCATATTATGTCGCTGTCATTCAGAGTCAGACCGTGCAGCCGCATTATCTCCCGGCAGCGCTCGACACGCTGCTGCGAAAACGGATTGTCCGCAGGACCTGAAACCAGCTTTATCCGCCTGCACCCGTGGACGTCCAGAACATGCTCCACGATAGTGCCGAACGCTTCTCCGTAGCCAAACTGCACGGTAAACGCGCCGGGTATCTCCATATCAATGGAGATAAGCGGAACATCATGCTTTATGCACTCCTGCACTACCTGGTCGATAACGGCGTGATCGTGCATAGAAAACGGAACGATGACCATTGCGTCGAGCATGTCGTAATTTATCAGCTTATACACGGAAGCGCCGCCGATATCCGTCGGGGTGTTCATGTGCATATCCTCGAAGCACTGGAACACCAACATTTTGTGACTTCCGGTCTTTTCAAGATGTTTCGCGATGGCGTCGATTATAGGCTTGGACGGCTCTTTGTTTGCCGCCGTACAGCACAGACCTATAATTCCCGATCTATTCAGCATTTAAGCGCGTCCTTTCTGTCTGCAGGCCATTGAGTTCCGGCCGAAAAATTATTATTTATATTTTATCACACCCCGCCGGAAAAATCAAGACGATATTCCCGATACACCTCAAATTCTACCGTTTAAACTGCGCCAGTATCCTGCAATTTTCGGCAGAAAACTACTTGCTCAGGTCAAAGCGACAAAAGCGAACAAAAACGATCCCCCCGCACATGCATGCGGGGAATTAGTCATATCATTCGGAAAGATCAGTTCGGCGTACCGCGTCGCGCACCTTCAGCACGAAGCTGGGAGATACGGAAAGCTCGTCTATTCCCATTCTGAGGAACCGCTCCGTAAGCGTGGTATCTGCGGCAAGCTCGCCGCATATTCCTATCCATGCGCCGTTCTTGTGGGCGTTCTCGGCGCTCATTTCAATGAGCCTGAGTATAGCCTCATGGTGCGTGTCGATAAACTCCTCAATATCGGGATTCTGTCGGTCGCAGGCAAGCGTGTACTGCGTCAGGTCGTTGGTGCCTACGCTGAAAAAGTCCACCATCGGAGCCAGCCTGTCGCTTATCAGCGCGGCTGCGGGAGTCTCTATCATGATACCAAGCTCGATTTTGTCGGAGTACTCAATGCCATCGCTGCGAAGCTCCGCCTTGACCTCCTCGCATATTTCCTTGATACGCTCGACTTCCTTCACGCTGGTTATCATCGGGAACATTATGCCGAGATTGCCGTAAACGGAAGCGCGGTACAGCGCCCGGAGCTGCGTTTTGAATATCTCGGGGCGGGTAAGGCAGATACGGATAGCGCGATAGCCAAGCGCGGGGTTCTCTTCCTTTTTCAGCCCGAAATAGCCTACCTGCTTATCAGCGCCGATATCCAGCGTGCGTATGATGACCTTCTTGCCAGCCATGCTCTCGAGAACGCGCTTGTACGCGTGGAACTGCTGCTCCTCGGTGGGAAAATCGCTGTTCTCAAGATACAGGAACTCGCTGCGGAAAAGTCCGATGCCGCCCGCGTCGTTGAGCAGCACGGCGCCGATGTTGTCGATTCCGCTGATATTGGCGTAGATGTTGATTTTTCTGCCGTCAACGGTGACGTTCTCCTTGCCCTTGAGCTCCTGAAGAAGGCGCTTTTTCTCCTCGTCGGAAGTGCGCTTTGCGGTGTACTCGGCGACTGTCGCCTCGTCCGGGTCGACTATCACGGTGCCTGTGTAGCCGTCCACTATCGCCGGAGTTCCGGATGATATCTCGGTCAGGAACTCATCGCCCATGCCTATTACAGCCGGAATATTCATGTTCCTGGCAAGTATGGCGGTGTGGGAATTCGACGAGCCGTGCGCCGTAACAAACGCAAGAACCTTGTCCTTGTCGAGCGCCACGGTCTCGCTGGGAGCGAGGTCGTCCGCGCAGACTATCATGCTGTCGCAGGACTCAGCGGAACTGTCCGCAGTGCCGGTGAGGTTAGCGATTATGCGGTTGGAGATATCCCGGACATCGGCTGAACGCGCCTGCATGTACGCGTCGTCCATTGCGGCGAACATCTCTGCGAAATTGTCGGAGGTCACGGCTACGGCGTATTCCGCGTTGACCTGCTGGGTGTCTATGATGTTCGCGATGGATTCGTTGTAGTCCTCGTCCTCCAGCATCATTATGTGTATCTCGAAGATCTGCGCGTTTGCCTCGCCGACCTCTTTGAGCGCCTTGTCGTGAATAGCCTGAAGCTGCTCCGCAGCCGCCTGCTTTGCCTTTTTGACACGCGCCTTTTCAGCGGCTGCGTCCTCTACATGCACGCGTGTGACTGCTGCGTCATTCTTTTTCAGTACGGAAATTTTTCCGATGGCTATAGCGCCGTATACGCCCTTGCCGGAATACTTTTTCATACAAACACCCCACTTGTTAAATTCGGAATTATGAATGCGGAATTCGGAATCAATGTGTCCCACTTCGTGGGACGTATTTAATAACCGCCGAAGGCGGCACCATAATTCCGAATTCTTAATTCCGCATTCCGAATTAATATATTACTCTCCGAATCCGCTCTCGAAAAGCTCTACTGCCTTGTCGAGCGCTGCCTGCTCGTTTTCGCCGTCTGCAATGATCTCTACCTGAGTTCCGCACTTGATGCCTGCCGCCATTATCTGCATTACCGCGGAAGCCTTTGCAGTCTTGTCAGCGGTCTTGAGGGTCACGGTGCAGCCCGCGAACTTCTTCATTTCTGCCGCGAGGATTCCAGCCGGGCGCATGTGCAGACCCTGTTCATTCTTTACTTCTACTGTCTTTGTTACCATGATGATTTCTCCTTTGTCGTGTTGATGTACGGGGGCTGAACGCCCCCTCCGGGTGAATTTCTCTTTCCTTTGTTCTGTATAATTATTTTTTCTTCGCAGATACCTTTTTCTTTTTGAGCAGAGCCAGCAGGAGCATTCCCACGATAGAACCCGCAGCGAGCGCTGCCAGGTACATCGCCCAGTTGCCGACTACCGCGAACACGAAGATACCTCCATGCGGAGCCATCAGCGTGCAGTTGAACGCCATTGAAAGTCCGCCTGCAAGACCTGCGCCTACCATGCACGCCGGGATAACTCTCAGCGGATCAGCCGCAGCGTAAGGGATCGCGCCTTCAGTGACGAAGCTCAGACCCATGATGTAGTTTACAGGGCCGCTCTTGCGCTCCTCCTCGGTCCATCTGTTCTTAAAGAACGTGGTAGAGAGCGCTATCGCGATGGGGGGAACCATACCGCCGATCATTACCGCCGCCATGACATCGTAGTTTCCCGCCGCGATCGCTGCGGTTCCGAATACGTAAGCCGCCTTGTTGAACGGACCGCCCATATCAATGGACATCATCGCTCCGAGGACTGCGCCGAGGAGTATTTTACTGCTGCTTCCCATATTGCTCAGGAAATCCGAGATACCGGTGTTTATCATGCCCATAAACGGATTTATCGCGCACATTACCACTGCGATTATTCCAAGTCCGGCAAGCGGGTAGATGAGTACCGGCTTGATACCGTTGAGCGACTTCGGCATTTTGTCGCAGAGCTTCTCAAGACCCAGCATGATGAAACCGCCCGCAAAGCCCGCCAGCAGAGCGCCGAGGAATCCGGACGGCATTGCGCCGCCGACGCTTGCGAATGTCGAGCCTGTGATTGCGAGGTATCCTCCGACCAGACCTACAAGGAAGCCGGGGCGGTCTGCGATACTCTTACCGATGTAGCCCGCCAGCACAGGAACCATGAAGTTGAACGCGAATCCGCCGATGGTCTTGAACCATGCCGCCGCGGGAGTAACCGTACCGAAATTGTCGCCGGGCTGTACGCCTGCGATAGTGTCTATCAGGAACGCCAGCGCTATGAAGATACCGCCTGCGACCGTGAACGGAAGCATGTTGGAAACGCCGTTCATCAGGTGCTTGTAAATCTTTCTGCCGAAGCTCTCGCTGCCGGTGGAAGAAGCCGCCGAGCCGCTCCCGCCCTCGTGATGGTAGACCGGAGCGTCGCCGTTCACAATGCGGTTTATCAGCTCGTCAGGAATCTTAATACCGTCGGATACTTTTGTCGAGATGACCTTCTTGCCGCTGAACCTTGCCATTTCAACGGTCTTGTCTGCGGCTACGATGATACCGTCGCACTTCTCGATCTCCTCGGGGGTGAGGATATTCTTTGCGCCGCCGGAGCCGTTCGTCTCCACCTTGATGGAGATACCGAGCCGCTTTCCCGCCTTTTCGAGCGCTTCCGCCGCCATGTAGGTATGCGCGATACCGGTGGGGCAGGCGGTAACTGCGAGTACTCTGTAGCCGCTCTCCGCGGGAGCCGCAGGGGCTGCCGCCGGCTCGTCAGGGTATTTCTCCCTTTCAGCCGCGTCAATAGCCGCCAGGAAGCTCTCCTTGCTGTCAGCCGCCAGTAGCTTCGCCCGGAAATCCTCGTCCATCAGAAGAGTCATCAGCCTTGAAAGCACCTCGAGGTGAACGTCGCCGTTATTAGGAGCCGCGATCATAAACAGCAGGTTGGACGGCTCGTCGTCCATCGCTTCGTAGTCAACCCCGCCGGGCACCGTCATCGCCGCAAGCGACGGAGCCTTTACCGCTTCGCTCTTTGCATGGGGTATCGCGATCCCCTCGCCCACTGCGGTGGAGCTCATAGCCTCACGCGCCAGAATGCCCTTTTTGTAGGCTTCCCTGTCTGCGATATTCCCGCCTTTTACCTGTAAGTCGATCAGCATGTCTATAGCTTCGGATTTGCTGGTTGGTGCGCCGCCAAGAAGAATGCTGTCTTTATTAAGAAGGTCAACTATTCTCATGTCATTTCCTCCTGTTATTGTTATCCGTAACCTGTCCGTTTATCCAAATCAGCCTGTTTTGTATTTAGCCTAACTGCCCGAGCAGTTCGTATATCCTGTCCTTTTCAGCAAGACCCTCGGAGAACGCTGTTGCGCCTCCGGAAGCGGTTCCGAGCTTCAGGGCGTATTCGTAATCGCCCTTTTCGCAGCCCGCAACAAATCCCGCGACCATCGAATCCCCCGCGCCTACGGAGTTCTTGACCTTGCCCCTGCACACGCCGCAGACGTGGGTCTTTCCGTTCTCGTCGAGGAGCACCGCGCCGTCGCCCGCCATTGAAACGAGGACGTTCTGCGCGCCCATTTCCTTGAGCTTTCCGGCGTACTTCACGATATCCTCCGCGGACTTCATCTCAACGCCGAATATCTCGCCAAGCTCGAAGTTGTTGGGCTTTATCAGGAACGGTCTGTACTTCAGCACGTTCAGCAGAAGGTCCTTTGTTGCGTCCACAACCGCGCGTATCTTCTTTCCGCTCAGCCGTTCAAGTATCCTCTCGTAGATATCAGCCGGCAGCGACGAAGGTATCGACCCTGCAAGCACCAGTGTGTCGCCGTCCTGTATCTCGTCAAGCTTTGCGTAAAGCTCCCGTATAGCCTCGTCGGTTATCTTCGGACCCTGGCCGTTAAGCTCGGTCTCCTCGCTGGACTTTATCTTGACGTTGATCCTTGAAAATCCCTCGTTCAGGTGGACAAAATCAGCGTCTATTCCCTTCTCGGCAACGCCATTTTCAATAGCCTCGCCGGTGAATCCCGCCACGAATCCCAGCGCCTTTGACTTAACTCCAAGCTCGCTGAGGACTATCGAAACGTTGATGCCCTTTCCGCCGAAGTAGATCTCCTCGCTGTCGGAACGGTTCGTAGCGCCCGCTATGAGCTGCTTTGTATGCACGATATAGTCGACAGCCGGGTTGAATGTGACTGTGTAAACCATTTTACATAACCTCCTTGATAGATGTGTATTCTGCGTATTTCCTGTTCGAAAGCCTGTCCGTGATAATGTTCGCCTTGCCAAGCTGCGCGAATGTCGCGGAGCTTATCTCGTCGAACTTTGAGTGATCAGCCAGTATGTAGGATCTCCGGCTGCTCTCCATCGCCGCGGATTTCACGCGGGCTTCATTTACGTCCGGCGTGGTGAATCCTGCGGTAAGGGAAATGCCGTTGGTTCCCATGAAGCACTTCGTGAAGTTGTAGTTCTTGAGCGTCAGAACGCACTCAGCTCCGATTATCGCTTCCGTTGCCGCCTTGATCTCGCCGCCGGTGATGAACACCCGGAATCCTCTCTGCGCGAGCTTCTTCGCGTGAATAAATCCGTTGGTGACGAAGGTGATGTCCTTCTGCGGCAGGAACTCGATCATTTTTTCAGTGGTTGTTCCTGCGTCGAGGAAGATGAAATCGCCGTTTTCCACAAGTGACGCCGCGTATGCTGCTATGGCGGTCTTTTCCTCGGTGCATATCGCGGATTTCTCCTCGACGTTCTTTTCTACTGCGGAAAAGCTCTCGTCAAGGGAGATCGCACCGCCGCGCACCTTAGTAATCTTTCCTGCCTCCGCAAGAATATTCAGATCTCTTTTGACCGTCGACGCGGATACGTCGAGTATCCTGCAAAGCTCTGCTATCGTCACGCTTTTTCGCGTGTTCACGGTGTCGGTGATTATGGAGTGACGTTCTTCTGTTAACATTTTCTGATCCTCTTGATTTCTGTTTGCTGATTGCTTTTGAACTGTTCTGAACTTGTTTGATTTGTTCTGACTATATATTATCATATTCAAAACCAAAAATCAAGTAGTTCAGACCAAAAATATTCATTTCAGCTCCAATTTCGTACATTTTGACAGCAAATATTGATTTCAATTGTGCATTCCTAACAAAACAGGTTGGTTATGAGCCGAAGCCAACGCTGATTCGGCTCTTAAAAGTTCATATCAGGTCACGAAAGAATAGGTCACCTCTAAAAACCTCATGTGAGCGAAAATGTGCAGTGCGCGCCATCTTCG
>OLRE01002420.1_pt1 | contig 15266 bp, 10 predicted proteins | sample 1672461 | NCBI WGS metagenome assembly OLRE01 (sample SAMEA3136688, study PRJEB25190) | human gut metagenome | biome: human gut; feature: human-associated habitat; material: faeces | place: Austria | collected 2013
TGAACTCCTTGCCGCAGCCGATGGGCCAGTTCATGGGGTAGGTCTTGATGCCCAGGATCTCCTCGATGTTCTCCATCAGCTCAAAGGGATCGCGGGCTTCGCGGTCCATCTTGTTGATGAAGGTGAAGATGGGGATGTGGCGCAGGGTGCAGACCTTGAACAGCTTGATGGTCTGGGCCTCAACGCCCTTTGCCGCATCGATCACCATGACAGCGGAGTCCGCTGCCATCAGGGTACGGTAGGTATCCTCCGAGAAGTCCTGATGGCCCGGGGTATCCAGAATGTTCACGCACTTGCCTGCATAGTTGAACTGCAGGACAGAGGAAGTGACAGAAATACCGCGCTGCTTCTCGATGTCCATCCAGTCGGACACAGCGTGCTTGGCGCTCTGCTTGCCCTTGACGGAACCGGCCTGATTGATGGCTCCACCGTACAGCAGCAGCTTTTCGGTCAGGGTCGTTTTGCCGGCATCGGGGTGGCTGATGATCGCAAACGTCCGGCGGCGCTCGATCTCTTCACGATTTGTCATATATTGATTTCTCCTGAATTGATGGGGGATATTTGTCAAAACAAAGATGCACTTACATCGGAAGCTCCCATAGTTTCTTGCTCTTGGGCAGGCTTCGTCTTTGTACAACCTCTCAGTCTCGCATTCGCTCGACAGCGTACGGGTTGCGGCTCCCAGCGTCCGCTTCGTGCAAGGTTTTGCACTTGCGTCCTGCTGGCCGCTGCCCCAACAACTCCTCCCTATTTCCGCCACTGGCGGCGGTCGTCGTCGTTGCCCTAGTAGGGGAGCCCTTGGCATTGCGTAAAGCTTTCCCGTTCTGCCAAGGCCTCTCCTACTAGGAGAGGTGGCATTGCGTAGCAATGACGGAGAGGTTGTACAGAGCAGAACCTGCCCTCCAAAATTACACACAACTTATATTTTACCAGCAATTCCACCTAGATGCAAGAGTTTTTGTTATTTTTTCAGGAGGAAGCAGGGCAAGGGGGCGGTATCGGCCCAATTGGCGAAACTGCAGACGAGGGCGGTGCACTGTTTCAGGGGCCGGGAGCGCATCCATTGGAGGATCTCGGTCTTTTCGTCGGAGCCGATGACCTTGCCGCTGTACAGGATGGCGCTGAGCACCCCGCCGGGCCGCAGGGCCTCGAGGGCAGCTTCCAGCGCCGGGATGCTGCTTTGGGCGTGGGAGAACACCCCGTGGTCGGCACCGGGCAGCCAGCCGAAATTGAACATCACGGCATCGACGGTGCCGGGCTGCACATATTGTAAGAGGTTGGCGTGGCTGTCGCAGTATAGCTCTGCCGCAAGGCCCTTCCGTGCAAGGTTCTGCCGGGTGGAGGCAATGGCTTCAGGCTGGATGTCAAAGCCCAGCACCCGGCCCTCTTTGCCCACAAGGCGGCAGAGAAAAGCCGTGTCGCCCCCGTTGCCGCAGGTGGCATCGATGCAGAGCCTGGGGTCAGCCAGCCGCGCAGCGAGGAAGTCCTGCACAAGCTTCACGGCCGTCAGGTCGGGGGTGCGGCGGCGGCACAGGCCGCTGCCCTCTGCCGCAAAACCGAACTTTGCCCAGAAGGCCTGCTCCCCCACATCGGCAGGCAGAGGAGCTGTGAACACCGTGGCGCTCTCTTTGTCATAGCCGCCCAGGCTGCGCAATACCTCTTTTAACAGGTAGGAGCCGTAGCCCTTGCGCCGCCATTCCGGCACAATGGTCAGGGCAGTGATGTCCGCGCCCTGCTCCGTGGGCCGGGCCTGGCAGGTGCCAATGATGGTTTTCTCTTTATACAGGGCATAACCGCCCGGGGTCTTTTCCAATTTCATAATTTGCTCCTTTCGCGGACTTGCCCTGCTGGGCTAACCTCTCAGTCGCGGGCGCTGCCGCGACAGCTCCCCTAGTAGGAGAGGTGGCATCGAGCAAAGCGAAGATGACGGAAAGGTTTCGCAACGCTGCCGGCTTCTGCGCTGCACCCTTAAAATACCAAGCCCCCGCGCCGCTGTCAAGGCTTCCCGCTGCGACCTTATTTCACATATTCTTCACCCGGTCAGCGATTCCTTTTCACAATTACCGGATACAATAGAAACAGTTCCAAGGAGGTGCGGCAGAAGCGCCCCCTCCGAACCATTCCCTTTGAGAAAGGAAGTAACCAGTATGGATAACGAGAACAAGTGGGAATACGATTATTCCTCTGAACATAGCCAGACCGGCGAGACCGGCTACCCCAACGTCGGCTCCTCCGGCATGAACACCGCCAACACGGCAGGTACCTACGGCGAGGCCGCACAGGCTGCCCCCCAGGCCGAGCCGAACGGCGGCAGCGATGGCGGCGCGGTGCCGCCTCCGGAAGGCCCCCGGTATCAGGCCGCACAGGGGAGCCCCAAGCAGCCTCCCAAAAAGCGCCGCCGGAAAAATGGCAATATCGCCCGCAGTGCAGTTGCACTGGTGCTGGCCGCAGCCATGGGCTTTGTCGGCGGCTTTGTGGGAGCCCGGGTGGGCAACACAGGCGGCAAGGTAGTCATCCAGCAGGTGGCACCTTCCTCCACGTCCAGCAGTGATTCCGGCTCTGCCTCCGCAGTGAACACCGCTTCCGGCATGACCACCGCTCAGGTCTCTGAGATGGTCAGCCCCAGCGTTGTGGTCATCACCACCGAGCAGGTGGTCTACTCCCAGTGGTCCTGGTACGGCCAGAGCCAGGTGGAGAGCGGCGCAGGCAGCGGTGTCGTGATCAGCTCCGACGGCTATATCCTGACCTGTGCGCACGTTGTATCCGGCGCGTCCAACATCACCGTGACCATCGGCGATACCGATTACCCCGCCACCGTGGTGGGCGAGGATGACACCAGCGACGTGGCTGTCCTCAAGATCGATGCCACTGACCTGACCCCCGCCACCGTTGGCAACAGCGACAGCCTTGCCGTGGGCGAGAGCGTGCTGGCCGTGGGCAACCCGCTGGGTGAGCTGGGCGGCACCGTGACCAGCGGCATCGTCAGCGCCCTGAACCGCAGCGTGACCATCCAGGGCACCAGCTCCACCAACACCATGTCCCTGATCCAGATGGATGCCTCTGTCAGCCCCGGCAACTCCGGCGGCGGCCTGTTCAACATGAACGGTGAGCTCATCGGTCTGGTCAACGCAAAGTCCTCCTCCAGCGATGCGGAGGGCTTGGGCTTTGCCATCCCCATCAACGATGCCATCAAGGTGGCACAGGATCTGCTGGAGAACGGCTATGTCTCCGGCCGCCCCTACATGGGCATCACCTATCTGGCTGTGACCGATGCCCAGACCGCCGCACAGCTCAACGTCACTGCCTACGGCGTTTACGTTGTGGATGTTGTGCAGGGCGGCCCCGCCGACAAGGCCGGTCTGAAGACCGGTGACCGCATCGTGAGCATCGACGGCACCGAAATCGCCCAGAAGGACGACCTTGGCACCCTGATCCAGCAGCATGCCGCCGGTGATACCCTTTCCATCACCGTGGCCCGGGAAGGCCAGATGCAGACCGTCAGCCTGACCTTGGGCGAAAAGAACGCCCAGACCCAGCAGGCACAGAAAAACTCCTGATTCTCCCCAATCTTTTTCCTGATCAATAAATCAAAAACCCCCTGACCGGCGTTGAACTGGTCAGGGGATTTTTGATTGCAGGTTGTCAAGCAACGGCAGACCGTATTTTTATACCTGCCCGAACACGGTGGCGCTCAGGGGCAGGAGGACGGTCTGGCCGGTGCAGATGCGGCTGCTGCCCCGCCACAGGCTGGAGGAGATGCCGTCACTCAGCAGCTTCCAGCTGCCGCCGGGCAGGGTGACGACCTGCGCCGTCTCGGTGGGGTTATAGTAGACGCACAGGGCGCTCCACGCTGCGCCGTCGCCCCACTGGGCGGGGAGCCGCCAGCCCACAAGAGGCTGTTCCAGCGGGAAGAACTCGATGGCGGCAGGGCTGGCCTTGTCCAGCGCGCCCAGCCGGGGGAACGCCGCCCGCAGACCAATGAGCCCGCGGTAGTAATCCACAAGGCTGTGGAACTGTTCGGCCCGGTGCCAGTCCAGCCGGTTGAGGGCCGGGCTGGAGCGGTAGCTGTTGCCCTGCCCCTTCTTGGTGCGGGCAAACTCCTCGCCCGCCTGCCAGAAAGGCAGGCCCATGCTGGTCAGGTAGATGCCCGCTGCCAGCCGGTTCTGGGCCAGCGCGGTCTTGTCCACAGCGGCAAACTCCGGGCGGGCATAGCGCACCATCAGGAGCTTATCCCACAGGGTAAAATTGTCGTGGGCCGAAACGTAGCTGATGATCTGCCCCGGAGCGTGGGGCGGCAGCTTTTCACTGCGGCACCACGCCGCCACCGAAGCACCGATATCCCAGAAACTCCCGGGCTTGCCCTCCACATAGCCCGGCTCCCGGGCATCGAAGCAGCCGCCCTTGATGGCATCCCGGGTGTTGTCGCAAAAGATGCCGATGCGCTCGTTCAGCATATTCAGGTTGTTCTTGTTGGCCTCGTACCGGTGCAGGGCGCTGCAGCCGCCCTGCCACGGCTCACCGTACATCAGGATATCCCGCCCGCCGGGCAGCTTGTCCAGTTCAGCCCGGAGGAGGTTCATGGTCTCCACGTCATACAGGCCCATCAGGTCAAACCGGAAGCCGTCGATGTGATATTCCCGTGCCCAGTAGAGTATCGAATCAATGAGATAGCGCCGGGCCATGGGCCGCTCGGAGGCAAACTCGTTGCCGCAGCCGCTGCCGTTGGAGAGGGAACCGTCGTCGTTCTGGCGGAAGTAGTAGAGGGGCACCACCCGGTTCAGCACATTATCGGAACGATACATGTGGTTATACACCACGTCCATTACAACGCCGATGCCCGCCCCATGGAGGGCCGCGATCATCTGCTTGCACTCCCGCACCCGCACCTCCCCCCGGGTGGGGTCGGTGGAGTAGCTGCCATCGGGCACATTGAAGTTGGTGGGGTCGTAGCCCCAGTTATACTGCCGGGTCAGGGGGCGGCTCTCATCCACGCTGCCAAAATCGAAGATTGGCATGAGCTGGACATAGCTCACCCCCAGCCGCTTGAGGTAATTCAGGCAGGTAGGGTGGATGCCGTCGCTGCTCAGGGTCGTGCCCTGCTGGGTAAAGGCCAGGAACTTGCCCCGCCAGGCTGTGTGCACGCCGCTGGCCGGGTCCTGCGAGAAATCCCGGACGCTGACCTCCCAAACGCTGCGGCGGGCCGGTGGGATCACCGGCCGCACATCCCGCTCCCAGCCCTGCGGGTCTACCCGGGCCGGGTCAAAGATCATGCTGCGTACCCCGTTCACCCCGGCCGAGCGGGCGTAGGGGTCCGCTGCATTGCAGGTGCCAAACGGGGTGGTAAGGGTGAAATCGTAGTATTTTCCGTGCTGGTCGCCGGGCAGATAGATGCTCCACACGCCCTTGTCCTGCTGCTGCAGGGGTAGGGTGCCCACACAGGCCCCGCCGGTGCCCCGGCGGTACAGGTTCACTGCTGCCTGTTTTGCCGTGGGAGCCCACAGGCACAGGTGTGTCCCGGCGGGGGTATACTCCACCCCCAGCGGGCCATAGTATTCCGTCTGGCGGGCAAAGGCTTCGCTCTCAAACAGCGTCTTCCATTCAGCAGGTGTTCTTGGCTCCATGGCAATTCATCCTTTCATTTGACAATAGTGTAACGAACTTTGTCCTTTATTTCAACCCTTTCCTTGCAAAACGTACCAGACTCCACTATACTGAAAGAAAAAACACTGCACGGAGGGAAGTTTTATGGCATACACCGATGATTGGGAAAGTCTGATGAACGGCGTGTTCGGCCCGGGGGGCAGATTCAAGGCCGCCCCCGGCACTTCTGCACCCAAAACAGGCGGCAGCGCCGCCCTGCCCGACCTGAACGCGGCGCTTCTGGAACAGCAGAAACGGCTGGACGAGCTGTTGAAGCAGCAGAACGCCCAGCTCAGGACTCAGAGCGATGCCACCGCCGCCGCGCTGGAAAGCAGCCGCCAGATGCTGCGGGACATGGAGGACGAAGGCCTGCTGGCCAGGGGCACCACCGATGTGAAGCCGGAGCACCTGGGCAGCTTTGAAGGCCTTGCCGCCGAGGTCAAGCAGACGGTGCTGGGGCAGGATGCTTTTGTAGACAGCGTGGTGCGGGCCATGCGCCGCCCCTTTGTGCTGGGCACCGAAGCCCCCGCCGCCCGCAACGTCATCCTGCTCACAGGCGGGGCAGGCACAGGCAGGCATTTTGCACTGGAAGAAACTGCCCGCTGCATGGCGGCCCGGGGCCTTTTGCAGAGCGACAGGATTGCCACGCTGGATCTGGCCCTTTACCCCAATTCCGGAGCCGAGAAGCTCTTCCTGCAGGATCTCTACGCCGCCCTGCACGCGCCCGGGGAGATCCTTGCCTTTGAGCACTACGAGAGCTGCTATCCCGGCTTTCTGAAGACCCTGTCTGATCTGGCCGTCAAGGGCAGCGCCCCCCTGTCCAGCCGGTATCTCGTGAACAAGGAGGGCATCCTTGTGGATGCAGGCACGGCGCTGGCCCCGGGAGCCGTCAGCCGCATCGACCCCTGCGGCAAATACCTCATCTTCTACTCCCACAAGGGCCGGGAGGCACTGGCTGACAAATTCGGTGCGGCGCTGGTGTCGGCACTGGGGGATGTCTGCGAGACGGCCTCCTACACCCGGGAGGATCTGGCCGCCCTTGCCGCACAGCAGCTCAACGCGCTGGCCCAGAAGATCCGCACCCGGCTGGGGCTGACCCTTTCCGCCGGGGCCGACGTGCGGGACTATGTCGCGGCCCAGTGCACCGCACAGAAGGGTGCGGCAGGCCTTTCCGCGTGCACTGACCGCATCTTCCGCGCCCTGAGTGAATACTGCCTGCGAACCGATGAAACCCTTACCGGCACCGTGACCCTGACCGCCGGGCCGGAAGGGGTGCTGTTCCGCCTGAACGACGGCGCAGACCAGCCCCTGTTCGACCTGCTGCCCGCCGCCTACACCGGCGCGCTGGATGCCATCCGCGCCGAGATCAACGAGCTGGTGGGCCTTGCCCCGGTCAAGGAATATGTGTTCGGTCTGGCCGACAACCTGCAGGTGCAGCAGCGCCGCGCCGCCGCCGGGCTCAAAACTGCCAGCCTTTCGATGCACATGATCTTCACGGGCAACCCCGGCACCGGCAAGACCACCATTGCCCGGCTGGTGGCACGGTATCTGAAAGCCATCGGTGCCCTCAAGGGCGGCCAGTTGGTGGAGGTGACCCGTGCCGACCTGGTGGGCCGCTACACCGGCCACACCGCCCCCCTGACCAACAGCGTCATCGAGAGCGCGCTGGGTGGTGTGCTCTTCATTGACGAGGCATACAGCCTCTACCGCGGCGAGCAGGACAGCTTCGGGCTGGAAGCCATCGACACGCTGGTGAAGGGGATGGAGGATCACCGGGATGAGCTGGTGGTCATTCTGGCAGGTTACACCAGGGAGATGGAGACTTTCCTCACCGCCAACAGCGGCCTTGCCAGCCGTTTTTCCAACCGGATCGAGTTCCCGGACTACACCGCCGTGGAGCTGCTGCAGATCACCCAGGTCCTTGCCAAAAACAAGGGCTACACCCTGGCCGAAGCCTGCACCGAACCCCTGCTGGGCTATTATGCCCGCTGGCAGGCAGCTGATGCCCGCACCGCCGGCAATGGCCGCCTTGCCCGCAACACACTGGAAAAGGCCATCTTCCACCAGAGCCGCCGCCTTGTCGCCGAGCCCGCCGCCGCGCTGGATCTGATCCTGCCCAGTGATCTGGAATTGAAGGAACCGTAAACACGCAAAAAGGACTGCTTTCGCAGTCCTTTTTGTGTTATTGATGCTGTTCTGCCAGCCGGGCGGTCATCTCCCGCATTCCCTGCCGCACTTCGGGCGGGGCAACCACTTCTATCTTGCCGCCAAAGCCGCAGACCCAGCCATAGAACTGGTCACTGACGCAGATGGGGACATCGAAATGGAAGCAGCCATTCTCCTCGGGTAAAAACATGGGCGTTGCGCCAAAGCGCTCCCGCATGGCACCTTCCAGATCAGCAGTGCACCGCAGGGTAACGCGATGCTCCGGCCCGCCGTACATTCCAAAGTGCTTGCGCAGATAGGCAGGCAGGTCAAGATCCGCAAACTGCTCCTGACCCCGCCGGGGCGCATCCAGCACCCGGACCCCGCTCATCTTGTCCACCCGGTAATGGCGGATGCCCTTTTCGTCGGCAAAGGCAATGAGGTAGTAGCACCCGTTCTCCCAGGCCAGCTGCCACGGGCTGACGATCCTTTTCTCTTTCTCGCGGCTGTCGGCTTTTCTGTAGAGGAACTCCACCATTTTACCGTTGTTGATGGCCTCGTGCAGGGCATCGATGCTGTACAGCAGGCTCTTGCTGTCGGTCTTGGGACGGCCCTCCACATAGACCTGACGCTGCAGCTGGCTGCCCTCGTAGTTGGAGCAGAGCTTTTCCAGCTTGTGGATCAGCCGCCTGCTCGTGGTGCCGGATACCACCCGGCTTGCCTGCACGGCATCCACCAGCAGCTTGAGCTCCGCCAGATCAAAGGTGCGGCTGGCAAGGAAATACCCGCCGCCCCGGCCCCGGCGCAGCTTGATGTCATAGCCCAGCGCACCCAGTGCCTCAATATCGCTGTACACGCTCTTGCGCTCACAGCGGATGCCCTGCGCCTCCAGCAGCTCCACCAGCTGCGGCACATTCAGCAGGTGGTTTTCATCGGTCTGCTGCTCAAAAATACGCAATAGCGCCAGCAGCTTGGATTTCTGGCCTTCCTGTTTGGGCATTCGGTACACCTCATTTTTTCGTGTTGTGCCAAACCTCTCAGTCTCGCTTCCAGCTCTCCCAGCAGGGGAGCTGGAAAAAACAGCAGTGCTGTGTGCTGAAAAGGTTACGGCGCTTTCTTGTCAAACGCCGCGCGGCGCTGGGTGGACAGGCGGAACATCTCCTCCAGCTTTTCCCGGTCATCGGCCACAAGGGCGTTGCGCATCTCGTTCAGCGCCCCGCTGAACTGGTCGATCTCGGAGATAAGGTTTTCCTTGTTCCAGAGGAACAGCTCCGCCCACATCTTATCGTTGATGCGTGCAATGCGGGTCAGGTCCCGGAAAGAATCTCCGGTGTACTCGCACAGCGAGGTATTGTCGTTGGCGCACATCAGGCTGACGGCGATGGCATGGCAGAGCTGGCTGACATAGCCGATCATCCTGTCATGCTCCTGCACGGTCAGGGTGCAGATATGCTTGAAGCCCAGCACCTCGGCCAGCTCCCTGGCCCACTGAACGGCCTCCGGGGTGTTCTTTTCCGTGGGGGTCACAATGAAGTTGGCCGGGGCAAAATTCACCTCGGCGGCGTGCTCCACGCTGGAGGTCTCACGGCCCGCCATGGGGTGGCTGGCAATGAACTCCACGCCCGGCCTGCACATGGCCTGAATGGGCTCCACCAGACCAGTCTTTACGCCTGATACATCGGTAAAGATGCAGCCCTCCTTCAGCAGGTGGCCGTAGGTCCGGAACCACTCGAGCAGGGCCGTGGGGTACAAGCCAAAGATGATATGATCGGCCTGACGCACCAGATCCTCAAAATCGTGGGTCTTGCCGCTGGCGATATAGCCGTGGTCGAGGGCATACTGCAGATGGCCCTCGCTGCGGTTGATGCCGTCCACATGGAACCCGGCCCTGCTCAGCTCCAAGGCGTACTTGCCGCCCAGCAGGCCCAGGCCCACAATGAGATAACGCTTTGATTTATCCAACATGTTCCACCTCCGCGCCCAAAGGCTTGATGGCTTCCAGAAAATCCGGCCAGCTCTTGGCAACAGCCTCGGCCCCGCTGATGGGCAGGGTCAGCCCGGCGGCCAGCGCCAGCACCGCAAGGCTCATCACCACGCGGTGGTCGTTGTGGCCGGAAAGCGGCTGCTCCGGGGCATGGAGCGCACCGGCACAGCCATAGATGGTAATGGTGCCGCCCTCGCTCTCCAGCTGCCCGCCGCAGGCCCGCAGCTCGGTCTCCATGGCCTCGATGCGGTCACTCTCCTTGATGCGGAGACGTTCGGCGTTGCGGATGACCGTGGTGCCCTCACACAGCAGGCCCAGCACCATCAGCACAGGGCCAAGGTCGGGGCAGTCGGCAAGGTCGATGTCCGTTCCGTGGAGCGGGGCCTTTTCAAACACCACGCCCTGCCCGGTGCGGGTGAATCTTGCGCCGCACCGCCGGAGGATCTCCAGAATGGCGGCATCGCCCTGCAAGGTCTCCTCAGACAGGCCAGTGATGGCCACCCCGCCGGTCACCGCGCCCAGCACGGCAGGAAAAGCCGCCTGGCTGTAATCGCCCTCCACGGTGTAATCACCGGGAAGATAGTGCTGCCCGCCGGGAATTTCCAGCGTATTTTCATCCAGCCAGCGGCTCTCCACGCCAAAGGCGTGCTGCACCGCGCGGGTCATATCGATGTAGCTCCGGCTCTCCACGGGCGGGATGAGGTGCAGGGTGCTGGTGCCGCCCAGCAGGGGCAGGGCAAACAGCAGCCCGCTGATGAACTGGCTGGACACGTTGCCCGCCAGCTCGTATTCGCCCGGGGTCAGGGCACCTTCCACAGTCAGGCGGTCCGCGCCCTGCTCAAAACGCAGGCCCTGCTGCTGATACAGCGTTTTGTAGACCGACTGGGGCCGCTCCATCAGCCGCCCACGGCCTGTAAAAGTCACTTCCTGCCCGGTCAGGCCGGCCAGTGGGATGAGGAAGCGCAGGGTACTGCCGCTCTCACAGCAGTCCACGGGGGCATCAACCGGCAGAAAGCGGCCAAGCCCCTCCACCACCGCGTCGTTTTCACCGGTGGTGACACGGGCGCACAGTCGGCCCGCCGCGCCCAGCGTGGCGGAGATATCCTTGCTGAAAGCAAGATGATGGAGATGGGAGGTCCCATTTGCCAGCGCAGCGCAGAGCACCGCCCGGTGAGCCATGCTTTTGCTGGGCGGCGCTGTGATGCTGCCGCCCACCGTCCGGCTTGATTTTATCGTAATGTTCATCGTGTTACTTTACCTGGCTCGCCCTCTCCGTCAGCGCTTTGCGCTGCCACCTCTCCCAAGGGGCGAGGCCTTGGCAGTCCACCGCAAGGTCTGTGGTTTCGCCAGAGGCTCTCCCTTTGGGAGAGCTGGCAAAGCCGTCAGGCTTTGACTGAGAGGGTGAGGCCGTTCATCGTGTTACATATCCCGGCCAATGGCCCATGCGACCTGACGGCACTTTGCCATGGCCTGTGCAAAGGCATCCGGGGTCAGGCACTGTGCGCCATCGCTCCATGCGTGGCGGGGATCATAGTGGACTTCCACCTCCAGACCGTCGGCACCGGCGGCCACAGCGGCGATCATCATCGGCTCGACCAGATTGGCCTTGCCGGTGGCGTGGCTGGGGTCCACGATGATGGGCAGATGGGTCTTTTCGTGGATGATGGGCACAGCGGAGAGGTCGAGGGTGTTGCGGGTGTACTTCTCAAAGGTGCGGATGCCCCGCTCGCAGAGAATGACCTGCTCGTTGCCGCCGGCCATGATATACTCTGCGGACATGATCCACTCCTCGATGGTGTTGCACAGGCCGCGCTTGAGCAGAACAGGCTTGTGCATCTTGCCCACAGCCTTGAGCAGCTGGAAGTTCTGCATGTTGCGGGCACCGATCTGTACCACGTCCACATATTCCTCAAACTCCGGGATCCGGTCCTCGCTCATCAGCTCGGACACAATGGGCATTCCGGTGGCCTCCCGTGCCTTGACCATATCGAGGATGCCCTCGGTCTCCAGACCCTGGAAGGAGTAGGGAGAAGTGCGGGGCTTATAAGCGCCGCCGCGGAACAGGCTTGCACCGCCCGCCTTTACGCCGTTGGCAATGCGCAGTGCCTGCTCCTCGCCCTCGATGCTGCAGGGGCCTGCCATCACGGCGATCTTCTCGCCCCTGCCGATCTTCACGCCGCCGCAGTCGATGATGGAATCGGCGGGGTGGAACAGGCGGTTGGCCCGCTTATAGGGAGCGGACACGCGGGTGACGTTGTCGATCCAGGGGTTGGCCAGCACGTCGCGCTCATCGATCTTGGTGGTATCGCCCACCAGACCGAACACATTGTAATCCTTGCCGGTGATCAGGGTCACATCCAGGCCCTGCTTCTCGAATTTGTCTACGATCTTTTCCAGCTCTTCCTTGGGGGTGCCTTTTTTGGTCGAAATGATCATCTTGTTTCTTTTCCCTTCTGTTTTGTCTCTATGCTTTCAGTTTTGCTGCACAGCCTGCCCTACTTGCCAAGGGCTCCCCCTTCGGGGGAGCTGGCGAGCGAATGCGAGACTGAGAGGGTTGTTACTGCACCAGGTGCGTCTGCGCGCCGCCATCCAGCCGGAGCAGCTGCACAAGGTAGGCGCAGGCATGGAGATATCCGCTGACCCCCTCGCCTGCAAAGCGGCCCTGACAGCCAAAGGAGACCACATCCACGCTGCGGAAGGGCTCCTTGCCGCTGGGGTCGGCCAGCATCACTTCCACGGCGGGCACGCCGCACACCTGCAGCGCTTCCAGAATGGCCACGCTGTAATAGGCGTAGCCGCCCGGGTTGAGGATGATGCCATCGGCCCGGCCTGCCGCCGACTGGATCTCATCGATGAGGTCACCCTCGTGGTTGGACTGAAAAAAGTCCACCTGAACATCCATCTGGGCACAGCCCGCCTCGATATAATCCAGCAGTGTATTAAAATCGATCTGCCCCTCCATGCCCGGCTCCGTGAACTGGGTCAGGTTGAGGTTGGGACCGTTAATGACTAAAAATTTCATCCAGCGCCTCCATTGCCGCCGTCACGGCATCCGCAGGGGTGGTCTTGTTGGGGATCACAGCATCCGCTGCCGCCAGATAGAGCGGACGGCGCTGGGCTTCCATGGTTTTCAGGGCTTCAGGGCTGGTGGAAAGGGGCCTTCCGCCGCCCACCAGCAGATCTTCCAGCGGCCGGTCGATAAAGAGCACGATGCCGTTGGCGTGGAGCGCCCGGAGGTTTGCCGGGTCTTTGACCACGCCGCCGCCGCAGGAGATGACCTGCCGGTTCTCCTTGGCAAAGCGGGCGGTCTGCGCGGCCTCCAGCTTCCGGAAGCCTGCCTCCCCCTCAGCGGCAAAGATGTCCGGGATGCTCCGGCCGTCGGCCTTGACGATCTCCTCGTCCAGATCCACGAACCGCTTGCCCAGCCGTTCCGCCAGAGCGCGGCCCAGGGTGGATTTGCCCGAGGAGGGCATCCCGATGAGGGCAATGTTCAGCTGTTCCCGCCGCAGTTCGCTGGTCACACGGGCGATCTCGGCACCGGCATCCTCAAACTTGCGGTCGAGGAAAAATTCTGCCGCGTACACTGCCTGCGCCACCAGCATTTCCAGACCGCCGACGGCAACGGGCACCCCCAGCTCCTCGGCCCGGAGGATGAGCTCGGTCTTATCGGGATTATAGATGACATCGATCACGGCTTCCAGCCCGGGCATGGAGGTGATATCCAGGGCGCTCACGCCCACATTGGGGTACATGCCCACCGGCGTGGTGTTGATGATGATCTGCGCCCCGGTGGTCAGGGCCTGAGCATAAGTCAGCTCTCCCTTTTCGGGATCGGGATGGCGGCTGACGGTATAGATCTGTTTCGCGCCCCGGTCATGGGCCACGGCCCAGGTGGTGTTGTGGGTGCCGCCGGTGCCCAGAATGAGCACGGTCCTGTCCTTGAACTCCACCCCATGTGCATCGCACAGGTAGGAGAAGCCGGGATAATCGGTGTTGTAGCCGTAGAGCAGGCCGTTCCTGTTGACGATGGTGTTCACGGCGTTGATGGCCTTAGCGTGGGGGTCGATGTAGGAGCAGTACTCCATGACCACCAGCTTATAGGGGATGGTGACATTGATGGCCCTGAACTGCCGCCGGGTCAGAAAGGCCCGGACTTCCTCTTCCGTGGGCAGGGGGCACAGGTCGTACCGGTAACCGCAGAGCATCTCGTGGATGACCTTGGAGTAGGAGTGGCCCAGCCGCCCGCCGATGAGTCCGTATTCCATTTACAGCACCTCCTTGCGGTAGCCGGTGGGGTCCTCCATCCAGGCCATGCCGTATTTTGCGGTGAGCAGGTCGCCCACGGCCAGCGCGGCGGCGCAGGTCTGCACAATGGCGGCCCGGGGCACGATGCAGGGGTCGTGGCGGCCCTGAATGGACAGCTCCGCGTCCTTCTTTGCCATATAATCCACCGTGTCCTGCGTTTTGTAGATGCTGGGGGTAGGCTTGACCGCCGTGCGGAACACCACGGGCATTCCGTTGGAGATGCCGCCGTTCAGGCCCGCATTGTGGTTGGTGGCGGTGACGATGCGCTCCCCCTGCATCCGGAAGGCATCGTTGGCCTCCGAGCCCTTCTGGTCCGCAAAGCCGAAGCCGGAACCGAACTCGATGCCCTTGACCGCCGGGATGGAGAAGGCCAGGTGAGCGAGCTTGCTCTCCACGCTGTCGAAATAGGGTTCACCCACGCCTGCGGGCAGGCCCAGAATGGCGGTCTCCAGCACGCCGCCCACACTGTCGCCCTCGGCACCGGCGGCACGGATGGCGGCTTTCATGGGTTCCTCCACACTGCCGTCCAGCAGGGCAAAGCCCTCGGACTTGTTCAGCAGTGCCTCGGCCTGCGCCGCCAGCGCGGCGGGATCATCCAGCGCAAAGGGGGCATCGCTGATCCCGGCACACCGCCCGATGTGAGTCACGATCTCGATCCCGGCCCGGTTCAGAGCCCCCAGCACCAAAGCGCCGCCCGCCACCAGCGCGGCGGTGACGCGGCCCGAAAAGTGGCCGCCGCCCCGGGCATCCTGATAGCCGTGGTACTTGGCGTAGGCGGTGTAATCCGCGTGACCGGGCCGCAGCAGGTCAGCCGTTTTGGCATAGTCGCCGCTGCGGGTGTTCTGGTTTTCGATCATCAGGGCAATGGCGGTGCCGGTGGTGCGGCCGTTGACCACGCCGGACAAAAACTGCACCGCATCTCCCTCCACACGGGGGGTGGAAAGGCCGTCGCCCCGGGCACGGCGCTTGTCCATGCAGGCAGCAAGAAAGGCTTCCTCCACAGGCACGCCCGCCGCCATGCCGTCCAGCACCGCGCCGACAGCCCTGCCGTGGCTCTCGCCAAAAATGGTCAGCGAAAGGTCGCTGCCAAAGGTATTTTTCATGGCTTACTCCTCCACACCCAGCAGGGGGCGCAGGCCCTCCACGGGGATGGTCTCGGCCCGCCAGCAGCCCAGACCCGGCACCTTGATCA
>OLRE01002421.1_pt1 | contig 15265 bp, 14 predicted proteins | sample 1672461 | NCBI WGS metagenome assembly OLRE01 (sample SAMEA3136688, study PRJEB25190) | human gut metagenome | biome: human gut; feature: human-associated habitat; material: faeces | place: Austria | collected 2013
GAGTCCCGCAGGGACATCCGGTAATCGTGGATTATTTCTATCATGAGGAAATCCGAGGGACAGAGAATACCGGAAAAAGAAATCGTTAAACAGAAATTTGACCGAGCTCTTTGAACGAGGGAGACTCCTCGTCCGAAGAGCAAGAAGGTGCAGCCGAGAAAACTTGGAGCAATTCCGGTTTGTCGAACAACAAACGAATCACTTTTATCACACCACCAGGGAGAAATCCCCGGTGGTATTTTTATGCCCGGAAGGAGGTGGTTTTCATGATCCCGGTGCTTTATTTGCCCAACGCTGCGGACTTTTCGACATTCGGCCTTGGTGTGATGACGGATACCATTTCCTGCGAAGTGACCGAAGAGCGAAACGGTGTGTTCGAGTGCTTACTCAAATATCCGGTCAGCGGTCAGCACTACGGGCTAATCACCAAGGAGTGCATCATCAAGGCAAAACCCAATGACACCGCCGCCGACCAGGCATTCCGTATTTACCGCATCACGAAGCCACTGAACGGCATCGTCACGATCTACGGTCAGCACATTTCTTATGACCTTGCCAATGTGCCGGTGCTGCCGTTCAGTACCGATAGCCGCTCTCCGCAGCTTATTCTCTCGCAGCTACTTGCCGGAGATACACGCTTCACGGGTTGGACGGATTACTCGGATGCAAAGGCATTCTCCGTCACTCAACCGAAAAGCGTCCGTGCCTGCCTCGGCGGTACGGAAGGCTCCATGCTCTCCAAATGGTACGGTGAGTTTGAGTGGGACAACTTCACGGTGAAGTTTTACTCCCACCGTGGGCAGAAAACCGGTGTGGTCATTGAATACGGCAAGAACCTCACCGCATTGGAGCAGGACGAGGACAACAGCGGCGTGTACACGGCTTTGCTTCCGTATGCCGTGTACACCCCGGAAGGTGCGGACACCGAAACGGTGGTCACGCTGCCGGAGGTAACGCTCCCCATTGTGACCTCGGAGATCGTCCGGGCAAAAACGCTCATCATGGATTTCTCCGACCAGTTTGACGGAGTTGTGACCGAAGAAGCTCTCAGAGCCAAAGCCAACAGCTACATCAAGGCAAACCCGCTGGGAGCGACCATTCCCACGGTGAAGGTGTCCTTTGAGCCGCTCTGGAAACAGCCGGAGTATTCGGCACTCTTGGAGCGGGTCAATCTCTGCGATACCGTCACCATCCGGCACTCGCTTCTGGGTGTCAGCGTGTTGGCTATGGTCATCGAAACCGTATACGACACCCTCGCCGAGCGGTACAAGAGTATTTCCCTCGGTCAGAGCAAGTCCAGCATGATCACCACCATCTCCGAGGTGCAGTCCACGGTCGAGAAGGTGGAGTCCACGGTGGGACGCTTTCCAAAGCTGCTCCAAACCGCCATTGGTAAAGCCACCGGGCTTATCACCGGCCAGAGCGGCGGCTATGTAATCATCCATACCAGTGAAGAGAACGGACAGCCCTATGAGCTGCTCATTCTGGACGCTCCCTCCATTGACGATGCCGTGAATGTCTGGCGGTGGAATGTGGGCGGTCTGGGCTTTTCTCGTAACGGCTACAACGGTCCCTACGAAACCGCCATCACGGCGGACGGTCAGATCGTCGCAGACTTCATCACCTCCGGCTCCTTGGTGGCGAACATCATCAAGGCCGGTGTCATTCAATCGCAGGACGGCTCGTCCTGGTGGGATTTGGAGAGCGGCGAAGTCGTGCTTCGCGCCTACGCCACCAGCAAGGAGGTCACGGAGGTCAGCGACCGCATTACCACCATCGAGGAACAAAAAATGCTCCGGCTGGTCATCATCTCGTCCAACGGGAACATCTTCAAGAACGGTAATGTGAAAACGCTGCTTTCCGCTAAGGTGTACTCCTGGGACGAGGACATCACCGACACGCTGGATGCCAACCAGTTTATCTGGACAAGGGTGTCGGAGGACACAGAAGCGGACAAGGTCTGGAATGAACAGCATTTCGGCGGCGCAAAGTCCGTGGTCATCACCGGTGCAGATGTCAAAGTCCGCGCCACTTTTTATTGTGACCTCATCGACACCACGACCAGGCAGAGCCTGTTATAACGGAGGAATTCACTATGGCAACCGCAGAACCCACAACAGAAACCGGCACAGTGTCCGGTTCAGATACAACAACTTCAAAGGAGGCTTCTCACATGAGCAAAGCACAAGGCCAGTTTACCATCATCGACTACAATGACGCACTGACGCTGACGGGGTACATCGGCTCGAACCTCGCCAAGACGCAGATGTATAACCCCGACAACGGCAGCTATACCCCGGACTGGAAAACGAAGAACCTCGTTCTGACGCCCAGCCTGTATGTCATCGGCACCACTGCCGACCAGATCGCCACCGCCAATGTCACTTCGGTCAAGTGGTATGTGGGCGACAGTAACACCGCCATCACCGCAGGCGCGAACTACGCCCTCAGTGGTGCCAAGAGCCACATCCTCACGGTCAAGGCCAATGTCATGGCGGAACTGCCCGGCATCGACTATCGCTGTGTCATCACTTACAAGGACGAAAGCACCGGTCTGTCGCTGACCCATCCGCTGACCATTTCCTTCTCCCGTGTGGTCAACGGCTCCGGCATCGTCGACCTGCTGGTCACCACACCCAACGGAAATGTGTTCAAGAACGAGGAGGTCGCCAGTCTGACCGCCAAGGCCGAGCTGTGGCGCGGCTCTACGGTGGACACCACCAAGGTCAGCTACAAGTGGGCGGTCATGGACGCATCTGTCACTGCTACCTCTTCCACCGGCTATGATGCGGACTTCGGTATCGGCTGGCGCAAGCTCTCGGATACCGCCGACAAATACACCGGAACGGCCACCAATACGCTCACGGTCTACGCCGCAGCGGTGGACAGCTACGCCGTATTCAAGTGCTGCGCCCAGGACACAGACTCCGCATCCGCTTCTTATAACACGAAGTTTTTCGACGTGGCGACCTTCATCGACAACTCTGACCCGCTGCAGATTATCGTCACCTCCACGGGCGGCGATGTGTTCAAGAACGGCCAGGGCACGACTGTGCTGACCGCCGTCTGCTATCAGGCGGGCTCCGAGGTCGACGCAGCCGGAAACGGCAGTTACACCTGGACAAAGTACAACAAGGATGGCGCAATCGACACCTCTTGGGGAACCAACGGCAGCAAGACCGGCAAGACCCTGTCGGTGTCCAGCGCCGATGTGGATACCAAGGCAACCTTTATGGTCGTTGTGGCAATCTGAGGAGGTGGTGAGATGATCGCATCGGCTCAGTTTACGATTATCAGTCTCTGCGATGTGGTCACCTCGGACACGCCGCCGGAGAACCCCTATGAAGGGCAGCTCTGGGTGGATACTTCCGTGACCCCGCCGGAAACGAAGATATGGGACGGAAATGAATGGGTGGTGCAGAACGACATTGAAACGATCCGCACCACCATTTCCATTCTGACCGAGAAGGACGCACAGTTCCAGCAGACCATCGACGGGCTGAACAGCTATGTGGCGACCCTTACCGAAACGGTGGAAACGGTGTCCAACGACCAGGGCGTCCTGGAGGAACGGGTACTGAACTCCGAAAGCCGTGTTTCGGAGCTGGAACACACCGTGGATGGACTGTCCGTCACCATGCAGGAGCAGTACATCGGCGGCATCAACTATGTGCAGAACTCTTCCGGGCTGAACGGCATCACGGATGATTGGAGCTACTCCGGTACGGTAAAAACAGATACCTCCACCGATACGCAGAACAACACCATTTCCAACTCTTGCTTTGTGTTGGGAGCCTATTCCTCGTTGTCGCAGTACATCCGAGGGGTAGTCCCCGGCACTTATACGATCTCGGCCCGGGCAAAGAAAACCTCGACCATGTCCGGATATTTCTATGTGACCTACAACGGAAACAAAACCAAGTACCTGTTCAATAAGTCCACGGCGTTTGACTGGACGGATTACTCCGTAACGCTCACGGATGTGACCGACCCCACGCTGCGCATTTACTGCTACTGTCGGGATGCGTCCATTTATCTCGCCGACATCATGATCTCCGAAGGATCGATCCCCCGAAAGTGGACGCCTGCTCCCAACGAGATCTACACGCAGGAGGTCAAGATCGACAAGCGGGGCATCGAGGTATCCAACAGCTCATCGTCTCAGCGGACGGTCATCACGAACACGGAGTTCGCCGGTTACTACAACGACGAGGTGATTTTCACCCTGAACAAGGACGAAACGCAGACTAAGAAAACCACGGTGGACGGCGAGCTGACTGTGGGCAAAACGAAGTTTGTCCCGATGCCAACGGCGTCCGAGGGGTTGAATATCGTCATTCTGGATTAAGGAGGGAAAGCTATGGCAACTTGGAAAAGTGCAGCATACGATGGGCGCTATCTTCAACTGGACATTTCGGAAAGCGTAAATGTGGTCGGTAACAGCTCGACACTTTCCTGGACACTGACCTCTACCGGCGGCGCATCCACTTACTACACCATTGACACGACCACTGTAACGATCAACGGTACGACCGTCTACTCAAAGGAACGTACCTATTGGGATGACCGTGTTTTCCCGGCAAAGAAAGGTTCTGTCAGTGGCACGATTACTGTAGCTCACAACAGCAACGGCAGCAAAACGATTGCGGTCGGATTCTCGACCCGTGTTTATATCTACGGTTCACAGGAATACGGCGGCAGCATGACGCTGACTACCATTGACCGCTCTGCTCCCACAGTTACATTCAGTACATCGAATGTCACGGCAAACGGGTTCAAAATCTCCGCTACATCCTCTGCCACGGCGGACGTCTGGCAGTACAGCACAAACGGCGGTTCGAGCTGGACGCAGTTCTCAACGACGGCATCCACCAGTGCCAGTGTGACGATCACCTCGCTCTCACCGAATACAAGCTACACGGTGAGGGTCAGAGCAAGGCGGCAGTACAACCATGTCTACGGCACATCCAGCAGTTCCACGGTCAAGACGCTGGGCGGTGCGGTGGTGAACAGTGTCAACACGGTGACGGCGGACAATGCCACGGTTTCCATTACCATCAATGTGACCGTGTACGAAGCCTCCTACACCAATACGCTGGTGCTCAAAAACGGCAGCACGACCATCCTGACTATTTCCGGGCTTTCCTGGTCGAAGGGCACGGCGAACCGCACGGTCACGCTGACATCGGCGCAGAGGACAACGCTGTTGAACGCTATGGCATCCATCAAGTCGTTCACCGGCACCTTTGCGGTTTCGTCTTACAGCGGGTCTACGCAGATCGGCAGCACCTCAAGCAAGACTGCCACGGTACTGACCACGGCAACCAATTCTGCTCCAACCATAAGCGGATTCACTTATGCCGACAGCTACACGACCACAAAAAACCTCACAGGCAACGACCAGCTGTTCGTACAGGACTACTCAACCCTCAAGGTCACCCCTGGAACGGCGACTGCGAAGAACGGAGCGTCCATTTCCAACTATACCGCTTCCTGCAACGGTTTATCCGCATCCAATTCAACTGGGTCTGCTATCACAGTCGGAAAGATCGCCAAGTCCGGCAGTGTGACGGTCACGCTCTCGGTCACGGACTCCCGCGGTTATACCGCCAGCGTTTCCCAAACTATTACGGTCATCCCATACGCAAAGCCGAAGGTGTCCTCGGTGACGCTCCGACGAACCAACGACATTGAAGCGGAAATGCAGCTCAAATTCAGCGGCTCTATTTCTGCTGTTACCGTAGACGGGACGCAGAAAAACAGCGTGGTTTATGTGCGGTATCGGTACAAGAAAACCAGTGAGAGCAGTTACGGCAGCTACACCAGCATCTATTCCGGCACGACAAAAAACGGAACCTCTTTCAGCTACTCCAATTTGGAACTGTGCAGTCTGGATGCCAACAGTTCCTACGACCTTCATCTACAGATCCAAGACAAGCTCTATTCTTTGAGCAGTCTGGATCTGTATTTTACTGTTCCGCAGGGTACGCCCCTCATTGCGCTTCGGAAAAAGAAGGTCGGCATCAACACGCCGGAGCCACAAGCCATGCTGGATGTTGCCGGGGATATGCGGGTGGATGGCTCACCCCTTGCGGATTTTGTCATTCAGCAAGGGACAAGCGGCATCTGGAATTACCGTAAATGGAAAAGCGGTACAGCGGAATGTTGGGGTCAGTATTCCTTTACGACCGCCATTTCGACGGCATGGGGCGTGCTCTATGAGAGCGGCGCAATTGCGCTCCCTAATTTTCCATTTACCTTCGCGGAAATTCCTCATGTCCATATCTCCACGGAGAACAGCAATTACGCCATGTTTGTGGAGCGAGGCAGTTCGAGTAGCTGGTCTACAACGACCAACCCCGGAAAGATATTTGCCGTAAGACCAAATACGGTACCATCGGCAACCTACAAAGTATCAATCTATGCTATCGGAAAAGCGTGACGCTCCGGCGTCACTTTTTTCATACCCATTTTTAATCTCAAAGGAGGACAAACAACATGAAAGAATTCTGGACGACCATTCAGGTGGTGTTCGCCGGAATCGGCGGCTGGCTGGGATGGTTCTTGGGAGGATGTGACGGCTTGCTTTATGCGCTTCTGGCTTTCGTAGTCATCGACTACATCACCGGCATCATGTGCGCCGTGGTGGATAAGAAGCTGTCCAGCGAAGTCGGATTCAAGGGCATTTTCAAAAAGGTGCTCATCTTCGCTCTGGTTGGCATCGGGCATATTCTCGACACCCGCGTCATCGGCAGCGGCTCGGTGATGCGTACCGCCGTCATTTTCTTCTATTTGTCGAATGAGGGCGTGTCCCTGTTGGAAAACGCCGCATACCTGGGGCTGCCCATTCCGCAGAAGCTGAAATCCGTTCTGGAGCAGCTTCATGACCGCAGTGAAAAGGAGGATGAATAACATGGCTTACACGAACAGCCCCCTGGTGTCCTACACCAAACTCAGCCCGAACCACTCCGGGCAGCGCACCTACAGCATTGACCGCATCACACCTCACTGCGTGGTGGGTCAGTGCTCGGTGGAGACGCTGGGCAATATCTTTCTGCCAACTTCCAGACAGGCAAGTTCTAACTACGGTATCGGCAAAGACGGTCGGGTCGGTATGTATGTGGAGGAGAAGAACCGCTCCTGGTGCTCTTCCTCCAATGCCAACGACCAGAGAGCCGTCACCATCGAGTGCGCTTCCGATACCACCGAGCCGTATGCGTTCAAGGACATCGTTTACCAGACGCTCATCAAACTCTGTGTGGATATCTGTAAGCGCAATGGCAAAACCAAGCTGCTCTGGCTTGGAGATAAGACGAAAACGCTCAATTACAATCCGAAGTCGGATGAGATGGTACTGACCGTCCACAGGTGGTTTGCCGCCAAAAGCTGTCCCGGCAACTGGATGTATGCTCGTATGGGTGACCTTGCCGAAAAGGTCACGGCGCAGCTGGACGGCGAGGTAAAACCCGCGCAGCCCACGCAGCCGACCACCGGTACGGTGAAAATGGGCGATCTTGTGACCATCACCGGCAGCACCTACTACAGCGGTAAAACTATCCCGTCCTGGGTGCGCAAACTGCGTTGGTATGTCTATGAGGTCAGCGGTGATCGTGCGGTCATCAACCGGGATGAGAGCGGCAGATACGCCATTATGTCGCCGGTCAAGACCTCTGCACTCTCTGTAGTCGGCGCAAAACCTGCGGAGAATTACCGCATCCATACCGTGGTGCATGGGGATACCCTCTGGGCTATCGCTAAGAAGTATCTCGGCAACGGCAGCCGATATAAGGAAATCGTCAGTTTGAACGGGCTGAAGAGCAATGTCATCTACAGCGGCATGAAGCTGAAGATTCCGAATAAGTAACCTTTGCATACGCCCTCTGCGGATTCATTTCCGTGGAGGGCGTTATTTTTTTGCCCTAAGACCGTCACATTTTCCTTTTGCCGTGTCCTACCTGTGAGGGAGTATCCTGAATAAGCAAGCTAAAAGCCCATCGAGGAGAGAATTTTCTCTTCGATGGGCTTTTTTGTTTGTTAGAGCGATCTATCCGCTCATTGGTCTTTCCGGGCTATTTTCCGATATTCAATCGGCAGTATCCCTGTGTTTTTCTTGAAGAGTTCTGCAAATCGGCTGGAGGTGGAATAACCGATCATCTGGGCGATCTGACCCATGGTGAAATCGGTGTCAATCAGCAGGTGCTCCGCCTGGCTCATGCGCCGCCCTTGGATATATTCCGTGACAGTGCATCCGGTGTGCCGCTTAAAGCAGGTTTTGAGCTTGCTTGCGCTCATGCAGGCGATGCTTGCAAGGCGTTCCAGAGGGATATCATAGGTGTAATGATCTGCAATGTAGCTTATTACATCACGAAGCCCCGCAATATCCTCTTTTGAAAGCGGGTGTGCATTTTTTGCCGTCTGCTTTTTCTGATTGTCCACAACGAGGGCAACGGCTTCCGTGACCTTTGCCTCATAGAAAAGTGACGCCGCCACACCTTCCCCCCGGTAGTTCTCTATCTCAAACAGCAGCTTGGACATGGCCGGAAAGTCTGTTGCCTGATCGACGCACTGAAATGCAGCGGGTAAATCAAAGTATGCATCCGGATACTGCTTTTTCAGGTAATCCTCATAATACGCAGGAAATACCTCGATCCCAACGGAATGAATGGGGATGCGCTTATGGATGATCGCTTTGTAATTCTGTTTCCCGCCGACAATGGTCTGAATACTTCCGGCGGACAGACGTCGGTACGGATTCAGTTCCTCGCCGGAAATGGAATCGTATCTCGTAATGCTGATGCCTTCCGGGATATCAAAATTCAGGACGAAGTCGTCGTGAAAATAGAAATCGTGGATCTTTATATCGAATAAATCCTTTTGCGCATACAACCAGTAGTGACCGCCGCCAAGCTCCGGAGATAGCTGCCAGCTGCTTCCCGCCGGACTGAACTGCTCACAGTTCGGGATTGGAGTGAAACTGCTTTCCGTTAAGAGCGTATTATATTTTTTGAGAATTTCACTGTTCATGGTTACTCCTTGAAACGATTGGGCTTTTATATGCAACGATTAGCCAAACCAATGCGAGAGCCGTTGCACTTGCCTATGGCTTCTTGTATAATTGTTTGCGGTTAGCATCCTCTAACTAAATTATATCAAATAGCAGGCGGAAAGTCAATCTGTCTGCCTATCGTAAAGGAGAAATCGTTATGAATCAATCATCCGTAAAAAAGGGACTGACCGTGAAGGACCTTGTGACAGTGGGAATTTTCTCGGCACTGTTTCTTGTGTTTGCCCTCGTAGGCGGCATATTCTTTGCCCCCAATCCCGTACTGACCTTCTATATGCCGGTGGGCAGCGCATTGCTCTGCGGACCCGTGTATCTGCTGATGATGGCCAAGGTTCAAAAGCGTTGGGCAGCGACGATTCTGGGCGCGATTATGTGCATCATCTGGTTCGTGACCGGTATGCACTGGGCCATGGCGCTGGGTTATCTCATCATGGGCATCGCTGCCGACCTCGCTGCAGGAGCAGGCCGGTATCAGAGCAAAAAGATCAACTCGCTTTCCTACATTCTGCTTTCCCTCGGCGGCACCGGTTCCTACCTCGTTTTCTTTGCCGATCCCGACGGTTGGGCAAAGACCATGCTGGGCAACGGCACGGAGCAGTCGTATATCGACACCATGCGCTCCACGGGAACGGTGTGGATCATGGTCGTTATGCTGGTGGGAACCATTTTGGCCGCCGCGCTCAGCGCCTTTATCGGCTGCAAAATGCTGAAAAAGCAATTTGAAAAAGCCGGTATCACCAAATGAAGCTGCATCTTGACCCACGCACAAAATTGTTTCTTATCCTGCTCTGCGTCCTGAGCGCCGTGTTTGCGCCGAACCTGTATTTTCAGTTTGCGCTGGTGACGCTCATCAGCCTGCTGGCAGCATTCAGCGGAAAATGGCAGTATGCCTTGCGCGGCATCCTTGCCTATGCGCTCATCTGCGCATTTACCGTTTGGTGCATGGGTGTGCTGGCAGGCACCTGGCGGACGATGTTCATAGCGTTTCTTGGTTTGGTACATAAGGTCTATGCCTGCGGGATGCTGGCGGGGCTTGTGATTTCCACCACCAAGGTGGGCGAGTTCCTCTCCGCCATGGCGCACCTGCATATCCCGAAAAAGCTGACCATTCCCATCGCCGTCATGCTGCGGTATCTGCCGACCATTCGCGAGGACTGGCATTTTATCAAGGATGCCATGCGCCTGCGGGATGTTTCACCGACGCTGGCTGGCTTTCTGAAAGCCCCGGCTATGACAATCAACTGCATCTATGTGCCGCTTTTGACGGCGGCCAGCAAGGCGGCAGACGAACTTTCCATCGCATCTGTTACACGGGGAATTGAAAATCCGAAGCCGAGAACCTGCCTTGTAAAAATTCAAATGAGGTCAGCGGACTTTCTGACAATGGTGTTTTTTGCGGCGTTTCTTGCCGCTGAGATCGTGTGGAAGGCGGTGGGCATATGATCGAATTGCAGAATGTGTCGTTTTCCTACCCTGACAGCGCGGATGGCGGGCTGAAAAACATCAGTCTGACGATACCCGACGGGCAGTGCGTCCTGCTATGCGGACGGAGCGGCTGCGGGAAAACCACGCTGCTCAAGAGTATCAACAAGCTCCTGCCCGTTCAGCAGGGAACCCTGAAGATCAACGGGACCCCGGTGTCCCAGATTAAGGTCAACCAGCTGCCCAACCTGGTGGGATATGTGGTCCAGGCCGGGGGCCTGTTCCCCCATCTGACGGTGGAGGAGAACATCGCCCTGGTGATGAAAGTGGCCCAGTACCCCAAGGAGCAGATCCATGACCGGGTGACCGCCATGCTGAAGATGGTGAACCTGGACCCGGCCCTGTACCGCAACCAGTATCCCTCCCAGCTGTCCGGCGGACAGCAGCAGCGTGTGGGGGTGGCCCGGGCCTTTGCGGTGGACCCGCCCATCGTCCTCATGGACGAACCCTTCTCGGCCCTGGACCCCATGACCCGGTCAGAGCTCCAGAACGAGATTCACGCCCTGCAGAAGAAGACAGGGAAAACCATCATCTTTGTCACCCACGACATGGATGAGGCCATCAAGCTGGCCGACCGCATCTGCATCATCCAGAGCGGGCATATCGTCCAGTGCGACACACCGGAGAACATCCTGAAGCATCCGGCCAATCAGTATGTCAGTACCTTCATCGGGGAAAACCGCCTGTGGTCCAACCCGGGGTACATCCGGGCCGCCGATATCATGCGCCTGCGGCCCAAGACCGTCAACCGGGGGCGGACGGTCCTCCAAGCCCTGCAAATGATGCGCCAGGGTGGCGTGGACAGTCTGCTTATGGTGGATGAGAAGGAGCACCTGTTGGGCGTGGTGTGGCTGACAGAACTGATGGAGGAGCGGGATGGCTCGGCTCCCGTGGAGGATTACCTGTCTGACGACTATGTGGCCGTGGAGGAGGACACCACCCTCCAGGAGATCATCGCCAACATTGACTATGACGCGGCGGGCATCATCCCGGTGGTGGACCGGCAGCGGATTCTCCGGGGCTTCCTCACCAAGAGCAGCCTCCTGGCGACCATGAGCCGCCAGTTCGTCCCGGAGCAGAGAGAAGGGGAGAGGAGCGGTGTGATATGCGCTACGCACTGAGCGACTACTTAGAGATCTATGTGACCAAATGGGATGAGCTGGTGGAGGAGTTCCTGCGCCATCTATCTATGACCAGTCTGGCGGTTCTGCTGGCCCTGGTGATCGGGGTCCCTCTGGGTATCTTCATCACCCGGCACAAAAAGCTCTCCGCAGTGGTCATCGCAGTGGCCAACGTGATGCAGTCCATTCCCTGCATGGCGCTGCTGGCCCTGGGCATCCCGGTCTTTGGAATTGGGGAAAAGCTGGCCGTGTTTATGGTCTTTGTCTATGCTTTCCTGCCCATCCTGAAGAATACCTACACAGGGATCGCGGGGATCTCCCCGGTCTCCCTGGAGGTGGCCCGGGGCATCGGGCTGACCCGGGCCCAACAGTTGACCCGGGTGGAGCTGCCCATGGCGGTGCCCTATGTGATGTCGGGCATCCGCATTGCCGCGGTCTCCGCGGTGAGCACCATGACCATTGCGGCCTTTGCCGGTGCCAACGGCTTGGGTTGGTTTATCGTGCTGGGCATGAACTCCAGAAACTATCCCCTGACCCTCATGGGGGCAGTGGCCGCCTCGGTGATGGCCCTGGCCCTGGACTTCCTCCTGGGCCGGGTGGAGAAGGCGGTGACCAGTGAGGGCCTGCTGCCGCCGGATCAGATCAAGAATCTGTCCCGTACCGTCCGCCGCCGCCGGCGGAACGTGGCCTGGGGACTGTGCGTGGCGCTCATCGGCGTGTCCGTACTGTCCTATGCGGCGCTGATCTAATGTCTCCCATCGGGGGAAATCCCGCGCAATCTATATTATTTTCAAAACAAAAAGGAGCGTATTGAATTCCATGAAACTCTGGAAGAAATGTTTGGCAGCCGGTATGACTGCCGCGATGGTTCTGGCACTGGGTGCCTGTGGCGGTGACAATGGTCAGGACGAGGGGCAGAGCCAGGCCAGCGGGTCTGATAAAACCATTACAGTTGGCTCCTCCAACTTTACAGAAGCCATTATTCTGGGAGAGGTGTACAGCCAGCTGATTGAGGCTAAGACAGACTATACTGTGGAGCAGAAGTTCGGACTGGCCGGCGCCGCGGTCTGTTTCGATGCCCTGGAAAATGGGGAGATCGACATGTTCGTGGAGTACACCGGCACCGCGCTGATGAATCTGCTGGCCCAGCCCATGGCCACAGACAAGGATGAGGTCTGGCAGACCGTCCATGACCTTATGGAGAAGGACCACGGCATCGCCACCTCCAATCCTCTGGGCTTCAACAACACCTATGTGATGAGCGTGAAGCCCGAGACTGCGGAACAGTACAACCTGAAGACCCTCTCGGATCTGATTGAGAAGTCTCCGGAACTGAACCTGGGCTGCACCGTGGAGTTCATCCAGCGGGAGGACTGCCTGCCGCTGCTGGAGAGCAAGTACGACGCCAGCTTCAAGGACGTGTCCGGCCTGGACGCCAGCCTGCGTTATGACGCCATTGAGGCCGGTGAGGTGGACGTGGTGGACGCCTTTGCCACCGATGCCCTGCTGTCCAAGCTGGGTCTGACCATGCTGGAGGATGACCTGAACTTCTTCCCGCCTTACTATGCGGTGAACTTCTCTGACAAGGCGCTGGTGGATGGGGACCCCCAGTTGGCTGAGACCCTGGCGCTGTTGGACGGTACCCTCAATGAGGAAACTATGGCCGCTATGAATGCCAAAGTGGACGTGGACGGTATGGACGCCAAGGATGTTGCCCATGACTTCCTGGTGGAGCAGGGCCTCATCGAGGGATGATCGCCTCCCCACGGCAAACCCCATAAAAGAAGGAAAAAGTTCCCGGTATGCCAGAGAAAGCATGCCGGGAACTTTTGGGGTTTTGCTTTTCAACATTGAGAGAGAAAGGTCGTTGTGGTGATGAAGAAATCTGCTTTGTCCAACGAGGCCGCCCGGCAGGCGCAGGAGAGGACAAGCCCCTGGAAGCGCCCCCGGCTGTGGCGGGAGCTGGCTGTCATCTTTTTGGGGTCCCTTCTCTTCGCGGCCTCTATGAACTGTATCGTTCTGCCCACGGGCATGTACAGCGGAGGCTTTTTGGGCCTGGCCCAGCTGCTGCGGATGGGGCTGGAATCCCTGGTGCCGGGCTTGCAGAGCCTGGGAGACTTGGCCGGCGCCATTTATTTTCTGTTAAACCTTCCTCTGCTGGCCATTGCCTGGTCCCGGTTTGGGCATTATTTTTTGGGCAAGACCATTGCCTGCGTCCTGTTTTACAGTGTGCTGCTGGCGGTGATCCCCATTCCGGAGGTGGGGGTGTTTGACGAGGTCCTCACGGCCTGCGTCATCGGCGGCCTGCTGTGCGGCGCGGGGGCCGGCCTCACCTTGACAGCCGGCTGTTCCGGCGGCGGAGAGGAAATTTTGGGCCTGCTGTGCGCCATGAAAAACCCTTGGTTCAGCGTGGGGAGAATCTCCATGCTCCTCAACATTGGGGTCTTTGGGACTGGCCTGTTCCTCTTTGACCGGCAGTCGGTGGTGTACAGCATTCTCATGGCAGGGGTTATGTATCTTTGCCTGGACCGGGTCCACCTGCAAAATGTGATGGTGGCCATGTTTATCATCACCAAGCGGGAGGACATGGAAAAACTGGTGTTCCAGCGGGCCGGCCGAGGCGTCACCCGCTGGGTGGGGGAGGGCGCTTACAGCAGCCAGGAGACGGACATTCTGCTCACGGTGGTCTCGAAAAAGGAGGCCCTGTCCCTGCGCCGGGCCCTTCAGGAGCGGGACCCCAACGTATTTGCCATCATTTGTGAGGACATTTCCGTGGTAGGGAATTTCCAGAAACGGGTATAGAGGAGGACGGCGGAGATGGGAGGAAAGCTCTGGCTCTTTCTGCTCCTGGGATGCTGCCTGCTGGCCGGCTGTCAGCAGACAGAGACGGTTTCGGTGCCGCCGGCGGTGGGATGCTATCCAGTGGAGGGATATGCGCCGGACCCGGCGGACCTGGCGGCGGCCCCCTATACCTATACCGGCGGCGCCCAGGGCATTTCAGTGACCTGCACGGTGCGGCAGGCGGAGCCGACGGCCTTTTCCGCCTTGCTCCAGGAAAAGGCGGCCCTGTGCGCCCAGCTGGCGCAGAACAAGCGGGCCAACCCTGACCCGTCCTATCAGCAGGGCCAGGAAAGCCTCCTGGCCAAAGCCCAGGGGGAGCAGGCCGCCCTGCAGCAGGCGGGCACGGTGTATGAGACCACCCTTCTTCTAAAGGGGATAGGCCAGGCGGAGGGGCAGGTCCTGACCCTGTCCAGTGGGGAGCAGGTCTATCTGTCGCTTCCGCTGGCCCCGGGACAGGAGCGGCTGACCCTGTACAACACGCCGGCGGGGGAGTACAGCGAGGGGGTCCTGCTGCCCCATCTGCCCAGCTATCAGGTGAGCCTGGAGACCGGAGAGGGAGAGCCGCCGCTCTCCTTCCTTCTGGAGGAGCCGGCGGCGGGAGGCTGATATATGGACAAGGAAAAGGACCACAAAATGTGGTCCTTTTCCTTGTGTCGTGTGTATTTTCAATTTGAGGATGAAGAGATCAATATTTTTCCAGACGTTCCAGGTCCAGCACGAAGACGGCAACACCGCCTTGGCAGACTTCCATGGGGGT
>OLRE01002429.1_pt1 | contig 15236 bp, 7 predicted proteins | sample 1672461 | NCBI WGS metagenome assembly OLRE01 (sample SAMEA3136688, study PRJEB25190) | human gut metagenome | biome: human gut; feature: human-associated habitat; material: faeces | place: Austria | collected 2013
CTGCCTGCCTGCCTGCCTGCCTGCCTGCCGTCAGTATATTGCGCTCATACATTATTTGTCAACCCCCTTTTCTTCTTTTCTTTTGTATCATTTCTGTGCGGACAGAGCCGTTTTCTTTTATCGCCAGAGGGCGGTGCAGCAACCCTGCACCACCCTCTGCTGTTGTTACAAGCCGGCATGTCAGGCAAATCACGCGGTTAAACTGTCTCCGGTACGCTCACCAGATATGCACACGCTCCTCCGGCGGCACGTACATTCCGTCGCCCTCCTTGATCCCAAACACTTCGTAGAATTTGTCCGTGCTTTGCAGCACACGGTCTACGCGGATAGCATCCGCACTGTGGGTATCGTTTTCCGCGTAATACTGCACCGTTTCCCGTGAGGAAGTGGAGAGCCACAAATTCGCGTAGCTCTTATAAAACGTCTCAAAATCAAACCCTTCCGTCTTTTCGCCCACAGCAGTCGCGCAGGCCATCGCGCCCAAATCCGCAATATTTTCCGTTAAGGTCAAAGCACCGTCCATTGCAATGCCGGGTGCTGCTTCCTGCCCGTCAAAATATTCAATGGTATCCTGGCACAACGCATCAAACGCTGCGGCGTCTGCTTCTGTCCACCAGTTTACCGCATTGCCCTGCTCATCGTACTGCGACCCGGAGGAATCAAAGGCGTGTGAAATCTCATGCGCGATCACCGTGCCGATTGCGCCAAGGTTTTCCTCATAGGAGGCGTCCTCGCTGTAAATGGCCCCCTGCATAAACGCCGCCGGGAAATTGATGGAATTGAACGAGGGCATATAAAACGCGTTTACCGTCTGCGGCGTGGTAATCCACTGATCCTTATCCACCGGCGTCCCGAACAGCCGGACGTCTTCCAGCTGGTTCGCCCTGCGAATCTCGATCATATTGTCGTATAAGCTGCCGCCGTCGGCCACGCTTTTGAGCTGCGCATTATCCATCGCGGATGTGATCGTATCATAGTCCGGCGCGCCCACGTTGATGCGCATATGGTCCAATTTCAAGATGGCCTTTTCCTTGGTCTCCTCGCTCATCCAGGTCAGGTTTTGAATCCGTTCCTTATATACCGCAATGAAATCGTGAACCATCTCGGTAATATCTTCCTTCATCTGCTCGGTGCAGTATTTTTCCGCATACGCCTCTCCAACATAGTCGTACAGATAATCGGAAACAGCGGTGGCCGCGACCGTCTCCAGCGGGGTATAACCGGAGATCCCCATGGATTCCTGCGTATATACATTGGCCGCTTCATAAAAATCCTCGCCGAATTTACTTGCGCCGTATTCCACCATGCCTACTTTCAGATAGAGCTTGAGCATATCCAGATTTTCTTCCGTGAGGAGGCCGGACACACACTCCATCAGCCCGACGTCGCCAACGATCACTGTATCCGTCGGCGTGTAGCCCGCTTTCTCATAAACGGCGTTCAGATCCACGGTGGGGAATTCCTTGCACAGGTCCTCATAGCTGTACACGTTATAAGTTTTCTCCAGATCATACTGGTCCGCCAGGGACAGTGACGCGGCAGACAGCTTCGCGTCAAAATCGAACACCGCCTGCGCATCCTGCGCGGCCTGCGCTTCGTCCCAGCCGCACAGGGTCAAAATGGTCGTCAGATACTTCAGGTACGCCTGCTTCTGCGTATCGTTCCCGCCGGTATAGGTCTGCTTTGACAGCGGCGCGGAGGCCGGCGCCAGATTCATGGAGTAGACGCTGCTGTCCAGCGAATCGATCCCTACCTCGAAGTCCACAAGCAGCCCCAGCGCAAGCTCGGTTCCCCCCATCAATTCCGTTGTCTGCAAATCCTCCAGGCTGTCGATGGCGTCAATGGCGGCCAGGTCCGGCTTGATCGGGTCATAGCCCGCCGCGTTCCGCGCATCCATATCCATGATATTGTTGTAGAAAATCTTGATTTTCTCCTCCGGGGAACCCGGCTCCGGGTCGCTGTTGACCGCATCTGCGATCACCTCTGCGATTTGCTCATCCGCAAGGTTTATCACGTCGTCAATCGTCCCCGCGCTGGACTGACCATCCCGGATGGTCAGGGTCTCCAGCCCATTCTTGTTTACGGAGGAATAAAAGCTGTCCTTCAGATTGGTGCTGTACAGCGTGAATACGCGGTCAATCCACAGCTCCAGCTGCTGCTCCGTCACGGGTTCATCCGGGGAAAATTTCCCCGGCGCGGTCCCCGCCACGATCCCCGCTTCCAATGCAGGCTCCAGCTCCGCTTCCGCCCATTCCGGGATGTCGGTAAAATCCTCTCTGGGGAGCGCCCGCCGCAGATTATTTCCCTTTAATTCCGGGAACTCGCCAAAGGCGCGGGTCAGCATGATCAGCGCTTCCGCACGGGTGACCGGCTGTTCCTCGTGCAGCTGCCCGTCTCCATACCCTTTGATAATGTCAGATTTCTGTGCATCCGGACGGTAATCATCTGCAGCTGTCAGGAGCATTTCTACCGCCTCGCCGCGCGTTACGTATTCCTCCTGCGCCGGTGCGGCCCATGCCGTGGTTGTTGTTACCATCACAACGACTAAAAATACCGCCAGCCATTGTTTCAGCCTCATCATCGTTCCTCCTTATAAAATTTTCACTTCAATTAATATTTATTTGACAATACAAAAACAGGAAGATTTACCTTTGCCTGTCGTGCGCTTATTCCATGTCAACGCCCGTTTGCTCTTTTCCTCTGTATCATTTCTGTGATGTCGCTGCGTATCTGCATATACCGCATTTTCGGTATGGGAAGTTCTTCCCCGGTAATCAAGGTCAGTTTGTACCGTTCGATCTTTGCCACATAGTTGCAGTTCACAAAATAGCTTCTGTGCAGCCGGTAAAAACAGGAAGGCAATTCTGGTTCCAGCTCCTTGATGGAAGTCTGCACCTGCCGCTTCTCATTGACCAGATGCAGGACGCTTTCCCGTTCCAATGCCTGTATGCACTGTATCATACTCATTTCTATAAAGCTGACTGAGCCGTTTTCTTTGACCGCCAGACGGCGGTTATTGCTTTTTCCGCTTTCTCGCAATAGACGCTGCACATATTGATAAGTCTGTCTGCTCACCTGAACAGGAAAGATTTCATCGCCCACCAACTCGGTATACTCATTGGAAACGTGCATATGGTACAGCCGGAAGCCCACATTTTCCTGCCGGTAGCAAAAGGTGGCCCGCTGCTTTGCGGTGCAGATCACTTCCGCTTGCTCCGAAGGGTACAAGGTATATTCTCCCAGCACCATAAGCTGTCCATCGCTGCCGGTTTCAATTTGGCGGAAGGAGGGTTCCTCCAGCTCAAAGGCAGGCATAATAAATCCGTTTTTGAACTGCGCTTTGATCGCTTCCGCGCCCGACACCAAGAGGTTTCCGATACTGAGCCATACGCAGTCGTCGGCAAGGACAGAAAAAAGAGGCTCCGTATTGAGGTGATAATATTCCCGCAAAATATACAGGGTATCTTCACAAACGGTTTCTTTTTTTATCTCCACAGACACCCTCCGTTCCCATGATTTTTCACCAGAATATACCTTAAAAAAAGGTTTGTCCATAGGTTTTGCACCAATAGGGCATATAACGTGTTGAATGTGCAAGGCTGCCTCTACGGAATCTCAAAAAGAGGTGGTGTTATGGGAATTTTTCCATAACATAGGCCAGCAATGTTTCGGGATATCCTTTTGGCTATTCCGAAACGCTGGTTGGGGCCTCCCCAAGCCCCGAACCGGGCCGTTTCCTCCCCCGGTCGAACACGCCTTGCGGCGTGGCTTTCAGGCTCCCGTTGGTCGCCTGTTTCTGCACATCCGCGCAGAAAAAAGCTGACCGAAGCGGCCAGCTTTCTCATCTGGGAGAGTGTTTCTCCAGAGGTGAATCACTCCATCTCACAGATGCCAAAAATATCAAGTATGAGAAGCAGCGGTTTTATAAAAATTACTATGTCAGGAGGGCAGCAGGCGGCAGGATGCTGACATATCTGTCCGTTGAAAATATACCCTCTGCCGCGTCTCCGCCTTATACCCCTTCTCAGCGACACCCGCGCCGGTTCCCATTTCGCTTGCAAGAGGACAGTGCCGTATAAGGACTTGGCCGAATCATATACTACCCAACAAACTGTCCCGGGCGGGTTCGACACACGACGCCAGACGCTCCGATTTAGGTCACGCCCTTCCACGGACACAGTGGCCAGACAGCTCACTCAGTTAAAACAACAAAAAGCAAAAAGCACACCAGTTTCCACATTTTCAGTGAAAACTGGTGTACTTTCTTGTCTCCCAATCCTGCCAGACAACTGCCTTGTGTCATTTTTGAATGATTACTTTCTTATAGACAGCCGCCATTCTGACCGGGGACGTTGCTATTCTGGCCGGCTGAGGATGTCCTGCGCCACAGGGGTGTAAAAGAGGGCCGCCACCGCTCTGCTGTCCCGGGTCTGGGCCAGGGCCCACATGAGCTTGGCCACAGCGGCCTCAATGGTCATGTCATAGGACTCCAGCACCCCCAGGTCCCGCTTGAGGCGGTGACCCACATTGTACACCGCCAGGTCGCTGCCCTCGTTCTGCACCTGGGTGGTCACCACCACGATCTTTCCCTGGTCCACCGCCTGGCGGATCAGGTCATAAAACTGCCCCTGGTCCCCCGCCGGGACGCCGCCCACGCCGAAACTCTCCACCAAAACCCCATCGCTCTCCGCCAGGGCAAAGGCCAGATAGGCCGGCGACAGGCCCGGGATCAGCTTCACCAGGGAAACCCGCTGGTTCAGGGTGTGGAAAAACCGGGGGGCCGGGCCGGCCGGGGGCAGGATGTACGGCACCAGACGCCCCTCCTGCACCACCCCCAGGACAGGGTAGTTGATGCTGGAGAAGGCGCCAAAGCTCTTGGAATAGGTCTTCCGGGCCCGGGTTCCCAGGATCACCGCCCCGCCGAACACCACTGTCACCCCGGGCAGCCGCCCGTCACAGGCCACAGTAAAACTGTCCAGCAGGTTGGTCTTGGAGTCGGTGATGTCCATGTGAATGGGCTTCTGGCTGCCTGTGAGGACAATGGGCTTGGGGCTGTCCTGAATGAGGTAGCTCAGGGCTGCGGCAGTATAGGCCAAGGTATCCGTCCCATGGCAGATCACAAAGCCGTCATAGGTCTCATAATGGGTCTCCACCGCCTGGGCAATGGCCAGCCAGTGGCTGGGGGTCATATTGGTGGAGTCAATGTTGCACACCTGGAGGCAGTCCACCTGGCAAAGCTTTTCCACGGAGGGAATATACTGCAAAAACTCCGCCCCTGACATCCCGGGGACCAGCCCCGCCTCGGTCATCTCCGAAGCGATGGTTCCACCGGTGCCAATCATTAGAATCTGTTTCATCTCTCTTCCTTTCTCTTGGGGACCTCCCCGTCCTCTGCCCGGCAAACCCGCCGGGATACACAGACGGACCGTCCACCCAAAGGGAACGGCCCGTCTGTCCAAACACTGCGCCCGCTCAGGCGTCCTTCCATTTCTCTGTAACTGCCCTGAGCTGTGCTGCCATCTTCTTCAGGTCCTTGTTGGCGCCGCCCTTGCTGGCCCGGATGATGGACAGCAGATCCATGGCGGCCAGCTCCAGCTCGTGGTACGCCGTGGAGGGCCGGCCGGTGGAGGCAAAGCTGGTCTTCTTGGGGGCGATCTCCACCCCGGCGGCCAGCATCACGTTTCTGGCCAGGTCAAAGACCTCCTCATACAAAGGCGCGTGAGCCGGCAGGCCCTTCTCCCGCAAGGTGTTGGCAAAAATCTCTGTCACCTGGGCATCCCCGTGGACCACAAAAATCTGCTGGGGCGCCGGGTCCTTCACCTGGTCAATCCACTGGAGCAGGTGGTCCCGGTCGGCATGAGAGGAAAGACCCTGGAAATTATAGATGGAGGCGTTGACCGCAATCTCCTCCCCAAAGAGGCGGACCTGCTTGGCCCCCTCCAGCAGGTGGCGGCCCAAAGTCCCCTCTCCCTGGTAGCCCACAAAGACAATGGCACACTCCTCCCGCCACAGGTTGTGCTTCAAGTGGTGACGAATCCGCCCGGCGTCGCACATGCCGGAGGCGGAGATGATGACCTTCGAGCTCTTATCCAGGTTGAGCAGCTTGGACTCCTCGCTGCTCTCGGTCATCATGAGGCCGGGGAAGGTGAACAGGCGCTCCCCTTCCTTCACCACCTCCAGGGCCTCCTCGTCCAGGTAGCCCCGCAGGTCCCCGGAGAAGATCTTCGTGGCTTCGTTGGCCAGGGGGGAGTCCACGCAGACGGTGAAGTCCGGGTTGCTCTTTACCAGCCCCTCCTTCTTCATCTCCCGCATGAAATACAGCAGCTCCTGGGTGCGCCCCACAGCGAAGGAGGGAATGATCACATTGCCCCCCTTGGAAAACGTGTCGTCGATGATCTTGGCCAGCTCCGCTGTATAGGACGCCACCGGCGCATGATTCCGGTCGCCGTAGGTGCTCTCCATGACCACATAGTCAGCTCCATGGACCCAGGAAGGGTCCCGGATGATCGGCTGGTTGACGTTGCCAATGTCCCCGGAGAAGACGATCTTCTTCTCCACGCCGCCCTCCTCCATCCACATCTCCACGCTGGCAGAGCCCAGCAGGTGTCCCGCATCCACAAAGCGGATCTTGACCCCTTCAAAGAGTTCTATGATCTGTCCATACTCCGCGGTGACCAAATGCTCGGCCACCTGGGCCGCATCGGCCACAGTATAAAGGGGCTCCACCGGGGGCCGGCCCGCCCGCTTTCCCTTTTGGTTTTTCCACTGGGCATCCTGCTCCTGAATGTGGGCTGAGTCCTGAAGCATCACCGACAGCAGCTGGCCGGTGAGACGTGTGGTAAAAATCTGCCCTTGAAACCCCTCTTTGATCAGCAGCGGAATCCGCCCCGAGTGGTCAATGTGGGCATGGGTGACAATCACATAGTCGATATAGTTGGGGGAAAAATCAAACACGGCATTGTCCCGCTCATCCCGGCCCTGCTGCAGGCCGCAGTCAATGAGAATCTTCTTCCCCCGCACCTCTACACAGTGGCAGCTGCCGGTGACGGCTTTAGCCGCGCCGAAAAAGGTCAGTTTCATGGGTTACCCTCCCTTTGGATCGTGATTCTATGGCTCCCCTTCCGCCGAAGGGGGAATCTCCTTCATAGTTGCCCTTATCATACCCCATTTTCCCCCTTTTGCATAGGGGAATTTCCCCTTTTTCAAAAAATTTGCCCTGGGCGCGAGCCTGTGCTACAATGAAAAAGAATCTATCTTACGCAAGGAGGGACCTTCCCATGCCCACACTGAGCCATGCCTGCGTCCGGGTTCTGGACTTGGCGCGCAGCGTCGCCTTTTACCGGGAGACCCTGGGACTCACGCCCCAGCGGGAGCTGACCATGGAGGACCGGGGCTGGCACCTGGTCTTCCTGGGCGACGGCGTCACCCCGTTCCAGCTGGAGCTCTGCCGGGAGCTCCAGCGGACCGAGCCCTACCGCCTGGGGGATGACACCCCCCATGTGGCCCTCGTGTCCCAGGACTTTCAGGGCCTGAAGGCCAAGCACCAAGCCATGGGGCTGATCTTTGATGAACTGGCCAACGGCATCTACTTCATCCAAGACCCCGACGGCCACATCCTGGAGATTCTTCCTCCAGACTGATCCCCCCGCTGTTCCAAGATACAAGCCCCCTGGATTCCTCCAGGGGGCTTGTATCTTGTCGTTATGAATTTGTCATTTCTTGTAACTTTTAGCCGTAGCAGAAATAGCTGGTGCTGGCATACCATCCGCTGTTGAAGTAGACGGACTTCCACACGCCCTTGCCCTGGGAGAAGTTGGCCTGGTAGAGCACGTTGCTGGGCATCTCCACCTGGCCCATCATGGCCGCCTTCACAGAATCCTCACAGATGCCGTAATAGTAGGTACCATTCTTACTGTCCGTGGCCTGGATGGCGTTGGCCGCCTCCACTGTGGCATACTTGGTGGAATACTGGCCGGGCTGGGTGATGACCCCCTTCACCGTGTCGGGGAACCGGCTGTCCTCCACCCGGTTGAGCACCACCTGGGCCACATACTGCCGCAGCTGCTCCGTGGTGTGGCCCGCCTCATGGAAGACGGTGGTGGTCAGGATGCGGATATCCTCGTCGCTGTACTGGGCCAGCTTCTGATAGCCCGCAATGGCCTTCTGCGCCTCGTTCCAGGTGCTTTTGGCCGCCTGCACATAGGCGCTGCTGTCGGAATACCCCTTCTTGCGCAGGGACTCGGCCGTCTGATGGGCCTGGTCCTGGATGGTGCGCTGCTCCTGAATCGCAGCCATGCATTCGGTATAGTTGCTGTCCGCAGCAAAGGCCATAGGGACCATGGTTACGGTCAGCGCCATACACAGTAGGGTTGCAATCAAAAACTTTTTCATCATAAACTCCTGTCGTCACGGAAAGCACCCCCGCCGCCGCTCTTCAAGCGCCCGTGTCCGGCGGCGCTCCGGCGTGCTCTCCTGGCTTCTTCGTGCTGCCGGGTCCTTCTCTCTCTCGGCCCCGGCGGCGCTTGCAGGGGGCATTATACACGAAGGCCGCCCCCCTTGGCAAATTCCCGGAATCGGAGGAAACCGGTAAAAATCCGCCGCCGCTTTCATAAACGGTAAAACAACACTATGCAGATATTCGCTATCTCCCGTATAGGAATAATATTTATAATAATGCTGCGCCAGCCAACCCGCTGCGCCCGTCCAATTTATAATTACAGGAACAAGCTGACAAGGCAGCGGCATATTCGGTGTTGTTCCTGCCGGAATAAATATACCATTGCAGCCGTAAAGTTTTTTAGCGCACTCCTCAAAGCTGTCAAGTCTGCTTATATAATAGTCTAATAATGCCTTGTTAAGCTCCTCCAGATTGCCGATATTGGTATGCCAATACATCATCTGTATATTTTCATTCGCCATATTATGGCTCCATACAGCCTTATAATCTCCGCACCATAAGCCGTACATAGAAAACGGAAATCCGTCCTTAGAACTTCCCGATATAAACAAATACCGTCCGTACCGCCATAGTTTTTCGATAAGCTCATTCGGAGATTTGCCGCTATACGCTTTTAACATAAGTTCCTCATTCGATAAATCATTGTTCTCAAACAAGTTAAGCTCCGCACTATGATACAAGGCACTGTGAAGCGGAATATGACGGTTTAGATAATATTCATAGCTGTTATTCTCAAATTTCAACTTGTCTTTATCAGGACAGCCATTTACAAACACCTTTATTTTAATAAGAATATCAGACGCACAATTTACATTGATACGATTTTCAATGTTTTTAATATCACCGTCAGCACTTTCGATTTTTACCGCCGCACCGTATGGTTTTTTATTGGTATTAAGCGATTTATAAATGATAATATTACTGTCTATTTCAGTACGGCTATGTTCCTTTACATATTGATATGTTTTGTCGGAGCTGTCGGTAGCTGTTGGAACATCTAATGAAAATACAGCGTCCAAGAAAGGCTTATCTGCCTGTATTCTAAGAAGTATCATATCGTCTTTTCGTGATACGAATAAATCTTTTTTTACCCACACATCTTTTTCACGGAATTGTGAGCTTACTTCGCCTGTTTCCATATTGACAGCGCGAAGATAATCAGAAAATCCTGTAAAGCCTGTAAAAGACATATTAAGTTCTGCAAGTGGCAGCGGATAACCGCGCTCATTGTTATATCCGCTTTCTGTAAGCGCATTTGTTAAAATCCAATTTGCCGTATTGAAATCTCTGTTATCCATTGCTTGACGTGTCTTTGTCAGACTTCCGCTTATATCAGGGAGAGGATTACATTCCGTACCCGTCCATAAAGCACTGTGATTTATAAGCATACTTTCGCGTTTTGTGCCGCCGTACACATTTGCGCCTATTTTTCCGTTACCGCTCACCAAACCCTCGCGCCACAAGGCTTTATGCCACGACGAGGGATATTTCATTGTAATTACATTTATGTTTTTATTTATCAGTTTCATATTATCCTCCTTGAAGTCTTATACTATAAATGCCAATCCGAAATATTCCGAATTGGCATTTATAAAATATATATAGAGAGAGAATTAACGCAAAATCTTTGCTTCTGTAAGCGGCTTCATATTCTCTAAACTGTTCCATAAGAACGCTTTAATATAATCTCCGCTTTCAATCGCTGAATTTGAATATGTAATGCTATATTCGTTGGCACTATTAGCCGTTACTGTATGCTTTTCGGTTTTCAATTCCTTTAAAGTTCCGTTTTCATCATACAATGCAATCATCATATTTACGGGTATATCCGTTTCACCGTTATTTTTTATAGCAGAAGTTGCCGTAACTGTTTCTCCTGCGGTTAATTCTGTTTTGTCAAATTCTATTTCACCAACCGAGAACGGTTCTTCAAATTCTCCCTTTACAACTGTTATTCCTAACAGACCTGCTAAGACCTCGCTTGAAAGACATTCAAAGTCAACGCTTTCTATTTGATTAACCTTGCCAAAGTCAAGAGCTAGAATATTTGAATGTGCCTTGTCGCCAAGCATTTGAACATATCCCGTTTCCGCATACGGTTTTGATTGCTGATAATTGAGCCAATCGTCAATATTATAAGGGTTTGTAAGCGGAAGTATCTCCTTTGTTCCGTCTTTCATATTGACTGTAATTCTCGCGTTTTCAATTCTGCTCTGCATATTGTTTGTAGATACGCTTAACATAAAGTAAATCTTTGAACCGTCTGCATTAACGGGAATATTCATTTTATCTGGGAATTGATTATACAGCGATACAAACGCCGCGTTGTTTCCCTCTGCTGATGAAATTTCAAAAGGAACGCCTATATCTGTTATATACTCGCCTGATGTAAGATTTAAGCTACTCGGAACACCGTTCGCGCCCCTGCCCGGCTCCCACCAAGCGCGTCCGTTCGGAAGAACTGTTCTTTCCGCGTCAGACGACCAATAAACTCTTTCAAGTCTGTAATGCTCGTTGCCCTCATAAGTGAGGTCATATGTATTTTGGTGAAGTGTTCTCAAATCCTGATTTACAACGCCGTCAAGCGATATTGTCTGATACTGCTCCGCAGTATTTGTTACGGTATCCTTTAAATCCCAAGCGGTAATTTCGCCGTAAATTGTATTGTCTATATCTCCGCTTAAAACTGCTGTAACCTTATTATTGCCGGGTGTTAAATCGGTTTCATTTTCAATCGGTACAAGAATTTCATTGCTTGCGCCTTTTGCAGCTATTGTTATATTTTCTTCTGTAACTTTTCCGCTTACGGTTGACAATACAGCGTTTAATGTAAGCTGTTTTTCAGTGTTATTTGTGAGCTTTACTTTTATTCCTGCATTTGCGCCTGTAACAATTTCCATATCGGTTAATTCAACTGCGTCCTTAATTTCAAGGTCAACAGGCAACACTGCGGTCATATCGTTTTTCTCTACTGTAACAAAGAATGTATGATGTCCTGACTTTTCGCCTAATTTTACTGTTATTGTATCTGTGTTGATACCGTCCGTATTTGTAATTAAGCTCTGCGGGTCTGAAATCGCTGTGATTTTACCGTTTGATTTAACAGTGTAATCGGAGTTTTTACCGCCAACAGCTTTCGTTTCTACTTTTGCGATTTCGTCATTTGCGTATGTTACCTCGACAACCGCGCTGTTGCCGACAGGAGTTTTTACATTCACAAAATTATCAACAGTGTAGTCTGTTACCTCCGTGCCGTTTACCTTAACGCTTGTAATTTTTGAGCTTCTTGTCGGAACGTGCATTTCATAGCTTAAATTTGCTTTTGATGTTACGCTGAATTTATCTGTGTTATTTTCGTATTTATAGTCATAGCTTACAGCGTCCATTTTTATAGACGCATATTTCCAATCTGCGGGGAAGCCGGGCTTTATATCAGCTTTTGAGTCCGGAACATTTACTTTTATTCCGAATATACCCTCTGCCGCTGTTCTCGCATATTGGGATGTGCAGTCTGCAAAGTCAATATGACCGTTATTTGATAAATCGGCTTTTACGATATGCTGAACAGTTCCCTGACCTGCCGAGCTTCCTTTCATAAGGGGAACAAGACAAGCTCTGAACTGCTTCATTCCCATTTCGCGCTGACCGTTTTCAAAGTACGCAAGGGCGTTGTTCATAACCTCCTCAACATATAATCCATCGCTTGAATAATATTCGGGCAGTCTGTTTGAAGAATACTTAAAATCTATATTATCCCAAATTTTATCTAAGTTTGCAACACTCGGAACAGCGTAATCGGTAAATCTCATCATTTGATATACCTGCTCATCAGTCGCAATACCCATATCAACAGGAGTGTATATTGAAGATAAATCAGGTGCGGCGTTAAGTCTGCCGTAACCAAAGCGTTCCTTTACCTCGCCGAATACGCCTGTGTCAGCGTTCCAAAGCTGCTCGTTCATTTCCTTTTTGATTAAATCAGCCTTTGTCTGATATGCTGCCGCGTCGTCTGTCTTACCAAGCTTTGCGGCGATTTTTGCCATTGTATTATATGCTCTCCAAGTATATGCTGTGGCTATTGAGCCTGCGCCGCCGTTATTCCATTTATTATCGGTATTCCAAGCATCAAGCCAATTTTCATATAAATTTGTTCCGGGAACCTGCATATAATCGTCCATAAATTTCAGGTGTCCGGCGATAAAGTCATATCCGCCCTCCTCTGAAAAGAACGCGTCATCTCCCGTCCAATCCCAATACTGCATTATAATGTCTACCATTACAAGGCTCATATTATAACGTCCGTCGTGAGATGGATATGCCCATATTCTTCCTGTATCTTTCTCCTGTCTTGCAATATAATTTTGAATATTAGTTTTTATTCTGTCGCTCCAGCCTGCGTTTACAAAGCAATAGCCGCCGCGCCAGCCGCCTTGTCCGTTATGCCAGCCGATTGCTCCGTGAGTTATAACAGGATTATCCCATATGTTATCCATTGCCATAACCTGAGCGCGCATAGCTGAATTGATGTACGGGTCGGGAGTATCAATTTTTATAGTTTCCGCAACTCCCTTAAAATAATTAACGCTGTCATTGAATATTTCTCTTGCGTTTGTCTGATATTCATTAAAATATTTGTTTTCTGACGGACTATCTGTTGTAATCATCATATATACTGTATTTTCGGTATTACCGTCAGTCGTACCTACTACCATTGGTTGATTTGCCGCTGTTGAGGTTAATAACGCGTCCACTCCTGAACTGTACATTGACGAGTCCTTTGCGGCATAATTCATTTTTACATTTGATGTGCCGCTTATTGTAGCATATGAGCCTGTGATACTGAATGAATTATCAGTAAAGGTCGGAACAGTTGAATTTGTATCAGACGGACTAAATTCAAGTGCGCTTGAATTTCCACCCGTAGGCTGTTTACTGTCTATTCGGTTTCCGCCTGCCGCTGCAACTACCAGCTTATCCTTTACACTGTCGGGAAGCTCCGCTTTTACAAGCATAGCGTCGATTTTGTCCGAGCGTGTATATGTCAGCTTTATTTCACCCTCGAAGGAACTGTCTTTTATGACATATTCCTCGTGTCCGTTTACATATCTTGCAGTTATATTGCTCATTTCATCAAGCCATTTTCCGTCCTTTATTCCAAGAAACATATGAGCGAAACGGAAAAAACTTGTGCCTGTACCCGCATTTGATAATACCAATTTCGGTCTGTCGCCGAGATAATAGATATATCTGAACGAGGTTTCGCCATTATCGTTTGTATGCGCCGCATATATAGGACGCGTATAATTTTTGTTTCCGTTATCAATTTCAAAGCCGCCGTCAACAGGCTTGTATGTAAACGGATTTTTTGTAACTACAACCTTTAAACTGCCGTTTATATCAGCAGTTGAAGCGGTAACCGTTATGGTCTGTTCTGTTGCTGCGCCGTCTGCTGTAATCATAGCCTTTGCGCTGTCAAAGGTTATGCCGTTATTGTCATATGCTTCCATACTCCAAGAAAAGTCAGTATCTTTAATTTCAATGCCCTTTTGGTCGTATGCCTTTGCAGTATATGTAAAGCTCTTATTTCCGCTTTTCGGTATTTCTATTGACATATCACCGTCTACGGCGATTTCTGATAATACAGGCTTATATACTCTTACTGTCTTGCTTGCGGTTATATCGCCTGATGTTGCCTTAATTATAACGTCGCTGTCGCTGTTTGCTGCGGCTGTCAGCACTCCGTTTTCAAAGGTGATACCGTCTGTCGTATTTTCAGCGTTCCAGCCGCTTAATTCCTCTGACGGCATTTCCGCTCCGTATTGGTCGAATATTTTTATTGTATAGGTTTCACTTACCTGCGACGCGGTTTGTAACATATCCGCTCCGATTATATCTATTTTAGAAGCAGTCATTTTATATGTTTCTATTTCTTCTGAAATTTCGTAAACATTTGGATTATCTTTTAATGCAACCTTTACCTTAAAAGAGCTTGCCGCTGCTGATGAAGTTGAAGAAATAACACCTGTGTTTTCGTCTATGCTTATTCCGCTATCGTTTAATTCTGTTTCGTCAGCATTTAAAAGCGACCATTTAAGCGGTATTCCATATGCTTCGCTGCCTGCCTTGTCATAGCATTGTGCAAAAAATTCTGTACTGACAGTACCGTTATTTGGTATCGGAAGTTTTTCAGCTGGATTTATCAGACTTACAGAAGCCGCTAAGCCTGCCTGCGCTATGGTAATTTTTTTGCTGTCATATACCGCGCCGTCATAGCTTAAAAGTCTTACGTTATATTCGCCCGCGTCTGCTTCGGAGCTTACAGTTAAAACGCCTGTCGCAGGATTTAATGTTATGCCTGTCGGTAAATTCTCCTGTAAACTTTCTGTATCATCTGAATTATAAAGCTCAAACTTTACTAATTCTTTTGACAGCGGTTCATAGCTTGATAAATCAATGCCGTTAAACAAAGCCGCTGCGACAAGATAGTTTACTGTTTTTGTTGTTCCCTCGGCAGGAATAGAAACCTTGCTTATATCGTCTGTTACTCCGATAGTAACCTCCGTCGGCGCAGGTTTATATACTTTCATATTTCTGACGTCAACCGCGCCGGAGCGTATATCGCTTTCGCCGTTTACTTTGTTTGTAACATTAAATTTTGAAAATATTGTATTTTTTAAATTTCTGATTACTTTTTCTGACTTTGTCGCTTGTGCTTCCTCGTCTGTACCTGCCGCCTTAGTATAGCCGACCATACTTGTTGTTCCGTTTGCAAGAAATT